>Ga0081540_1000021_pt1 | contig 161624 bp, 145 predicted proteins | sample TabmetS2T1R1_FD_71024 | JGI IMG/M metagenome (GOLD analysis project Ga0081540, IMG submission 71024) | Tabebuia heterophylla rhizosphere microbial communities from the University of Puerto Rico - S2T1R1 | ecosystem: Host-associated > Plants > Roots > Rhizosphere ... | reverse complement strand
CCTTCGCTCGCGCGTCGAGATTAGCGTCCAACCTTTCACCGGCATTTCCGCTCAACGAGTCCGCCGGTGAGATTTCTTGTTTCCGCTGCACTTGCTGGGAAATAAGCGCCCGACCCAACTTGTCAATGCGCGCGCCAACCCGCATCACGGCGAGTTGAAGGTATTACTGCTCATCGCCACAAGAATAATCGCATACCCACGAGATCGCGCTCTGATTGTGGCGCGGCGCGCACGCGGCCACACGAATGAGGTCCAAAGACTGCATACGGATAACTACTGAGGTGCAGCAAGAAAGCTACCGAGGTGCCGTCAGGCAACTACTGAAGTGCTATACATTTCGATGGTCGCCGTGCGTTCTGGCGTCCAATTCCCTCAGCTAACGATCGATTCGCTAACCTCTCCTGACGTTTGGCGACACGCACACGCATTGCCTTTAAGGATCCATCCTCAGTTGCTCTATGGAACGGCCGTGATGACGGCACCGCCAACTTTCCTAATTGCCCGCTTGAAGCACGGGCGATTGCCCGTGACCGCCTCTGCGAGGTGGTGGGAGGATTAGCGAATGAGGCAGCTAGGTGGGGAACGCCAGTTTGCAGGCGGTGGTTTCGTTGCCCTCGCCAACCTCGTCGGGCCTTACGGCGGCCTGCGGCGTAAAGACAGCAAAAGCATCACCGCGCGGTGGATGCACCTCGCCGACCAAAAGTGTGCTCAAGAGTTGATGATCACCAGCGCGGAAAAACGCGCGACCGCGCTGGAGTGATACCTGTGTAGGTAACACGTATCCCTGCAGCGCTCGGGCGAGGGTGACAGGAGCCAGCGATTTCTCCTGATTGGCAATTTGCGCGAGTGTGTGGATGGCTACGTAGCCGAACCAGTTGCGCGCGCTCGCCACCTTGCCTGTCCGGCGCCGGATCGCCGCATTGAATGCGTCCAACTGCGGCATACCCGGCTGGTCCCACCACCACTCCATGGTCCACCACCCGATTCGTGCGGCGTCCGATACGCTGAGGATGCTCTCCAGTTCGAACAGCGCGCCACCGACAGCCATGTTCTCGGTGAGGCCGTATCGCACAATCTGCTCGAGGCTGCGTACTTGGTCATCACCGCCCATATTGTTGATGAGGACATCGGGTCGATAATTTTTTGCGTTCAACAGCGGCTCGGAGTAATCGGTAGTGCCGAGGGGAAGAATGTCACCTGCCCACGTACCGTCGTGCTCCCGCAGCTTTTGTTCGAAGGCGGCTTGCAAGGCATAACCGTAGGCGTAGTCTGGAGTTAGGAAGTACCATTTCTTGCCAAATTTCCTGATCAAGGTCTCAGCGATTGCGTCGGCCTCTGCGCTGGACGCCCGGCAGACACGGAAGACGTTCCAAGAGCAATGCTGGCCGGTTATCGCGTCGACGTGTGCGCCTGTCACCATATGGAGCTTGCGCTTTTCGCTTGTCACCCGCGTCATCGCCAGTGCAATCGATGAGTTCAGATCGCCCAGGATGAAATCCACCTGATCACGGTCGATCAGCTGCCGTGTTTTCGCGATGCCGACCGCGATCGTGTTTGCAGAGTCCTCGAGCAATAGCTGAACATGGCGGCCAAGGATACCGCCGCTATCGTTGACCTCCTCGAGCGCGACGCGGGCTCCCTCCACTTCCGCATCGGCGAGTTTCGCATAGACACCGCTGAGCGGCTCGATCATGCCTATCTTCATCGGCTGTTCTCCGAGGGCATGAATCGAAAAGGGCGCTACAACCTTGAGCGCGGCGCATGCCAAGCCCGCCTTCAACACGCTGCGGCGTGCGAACGGCTGCCGGCATATCCGTTTCGTTGTTTGCAACATCGGCGCCAAGCGACGTGACGTTGTTCTGGTCGTCTTCATGCAGCCGCGGGCCAAACGTTATCGACACGGTAGATAGGATCAAGCACGAGTTGCAGCGCCTGCGCGCATCAATGCCCCCAACCTGCAGTCGACATCTTGAGCTTGGGGACGGCGCGGAACCCATAATGTGCTGCTGCGCATTAAACCGAGCCACGCGGATTTAGTCCAGTGCGCAAATGGCAATCAGCATCATCTGTCGCGGAACGCGAGGCTAAAGTGCCAAAGCGGCTCGGCACCTAGCGGCGCTGGCGCCGAAAGACGTGGTCAAGGTAGCGAGCCATTACATGCGCGCGAGAGAGCTGGCGCCAGAAGATGCGCCGATCTGGGTGGACTACGGGCGCTTGGCTCTGGACGCGGGGCGTGCCAGTGAAGCAAAACTTGCGTTCCAACAGGCCACCCTAAGGGCCGAAAGTGACAACGAGCTACGGTATTGGGCGAAGCTTAGGGCACCAAATCTCCAGCTCAGCATTATTGCACATGACAATTTGTCTGTGGACTGTGGTTCGTTCCTCGCGCCATTCGAGGGCTGAGGCAGCCTGTCCTGAGCGGAACTGAGTTCACTCCCCAATCAGGTTAGGGGTTTCTCCCTATGGCTCTTGTGGCCGCGCCTGCGGCAGAATCCTGGGTCAGGAGTTCTGCGTTGGGAGCATGGGGCCGACGTGCTATGCGATCGACCGAGGATCGCGTACTCGGTGCCGCGCGGGTTCGATGTAGGTGCTGCGAAAACGTGATGGAGCACGGCGCCTTGCCAACGGGACGATAGCCAGCAGCGTCGTCCGCCAGGCGTCCTCGAAGGGGAGCCCTCGCATTCGCCGCGACGGCGCGAGGGGCGATGGGCCGTCGGCAGCTGCATGAGCGAACGATGGATGGAAGAGCAACCCGTAGTCTTCGTCATCGACGATGATGCATCCGTGCGCGCCGCTTTGGCCGGTCTTCTTCGCTCAGTAGGTTTGAACTTCAAGTTGTTTGCGTCGACACAAGAGTTTTTACAGAGCGACCTGGACGATGTGCTGGGCTGCATCGTGCTCGACGTAAGGCTGCCGGGCTCAAGCGGGCTTGACCTTCAGCGCGAGCTCGCCAACTCAGGCAATCACCTACCCATCATTTTCATCACGGGTCACGGTGATATTCCCATGAGCGTGCGGGCTATGAAGGCGGGCGCGATCGAGTTCCTGACCAAACCCTTTCGCGATCAGGAGCTGCTAGACGCGATTCACGCCGGAATTGAGAGGGACCGAGCGGGCCGTCAGGATGCGAGCATTGTCGCCCGACTGCAAGAGCGGTTCACTTCTTTGACTTCGCGCGAACGCGAAATTATGGCGCACGTTGTCACAGGTCGCCTCAACAAGCAGATTGCGGGTGATCTGGATGTGAGCGAGATCACGGTAAAGGTCCACCGCGGCCATATCATGCGAAAGATGGGCGCGAAATCATTGGCCGAACTGGTGCGAATGGCCGACAAGCTCGGCGTTTCCGTCAGAAAATTGCCTTAAGGCGCCGGAACGGGAACCCTTGACTGTCAGGCGCTTCTGGCCATCGGCGCGCCGACCAGTCCCGTGAAGCAGTCCATGGCCAAGCGCGTGGAGGCGCAAGACCAGCGTAAACCCGCGCCTTGCGAGCGCCGGGACGATTTAAACCTTGGTATAGTTTGCGGCAACCAACATGGCACTGGAGGCAACCTCCGTCCGATTCGCGGCGCTTCGGCATCGAACTATATCGCTTGAATGTAGAACGGTAGGAGGACAGTTTGCCATGAACTCTATGCCGACCACGACATCCGCTCCCTTGCACAGGAATGGGTTGCCACCTTTCGCCGCCACCGGATCCCAAACAAATGGCGCCGGGCGCTTCCTTCGCGACCGTCCTTTCAAGCTAAGCAATCGCGAGCCGAAGGTCGACCGCAAGCATCAGACCGTCAAGATCTTTCCTGCCGACTTGGTGAGCCGTCGGGCCATCACTGGAGGCGGTATGGTGGCGGAGCTGATCGAAACAACGAGCCACGATAGGATCGAATACCGCCACCGCTCATCCTCACACATGCTTGTGGCCTATGAGCAGGGTGCCCGAAGCGAAGGAGAAACCTTCGTCGAGGATGCAGCTCGATCGACACTGCGGGAGTTCGGGCAAAAGCTCACTTTCGTGCCGGCCGGCCATGAATATTTCGAATGGCATCGACCGCGCACTCCAACGCGTGTTTTGTATTTGTATTTCGATCCAGCCGTACTAGAGGGCGAGGGCTCTCAGGTCGATGCGAGCACGCTGTCGGCGCCGCGGTTGTTTTTCGACAATCCAATGCTCTGGGGTACGCTCGTCAAGCTGCGCGGGCTCCTGGAGGACCCAACATCGGCAAATCTTGCCTACTTTGCAGCGTTGGGAACAGTTCTGATGCACGAGCTCGTGCAACTCAGTCGCACCGATCGCATCGAGGCCAGAGCCAAGGGAGGGTTGGCAGCCTGGCAGCAGCGGCTCGTGGCCGCCTATATCGAAGATCACTTAGCCGAACAGATACCGCTTGCGACACTGGCGGGGCTGGCACGTCTGAGCCCCTATCACTTCAGCCGTGCCTTCAAGCAATCCTTCGGCGTGCCCCCGCACCGGTACCACACAAGCCGTCGCATCGAACAGGCTAAACTCCTGTTGGAGGAGCGTACCCGCTCGGTGACCGATATCGGATTGACCTTGGGTTTTAGCGAGACGAGTGCCTTCTCGGCAGCGTTCCGAAAGGCGACCGGCCTCACTCCGACCAGCTACCATCGCAGCATCGCCTGAAACCAGCGCGGCGGCGCCTTCGGGATGACGGTGTCGGCGTGGACGGGACGCCCCAGCGCCAGAGGAAAGTCAACCGCCTCGCTGCTAGGCGGATATGTGGCTGGGCGCGTGGCTTCGAGCGGACCTTGTCGCTAAGGATGTCGGCCAGGTGGAGCGTCCAGCTGGAGCGCTGAGGCTCCGCGGGCGCGAATAACGCGTTCGAGGAGGGCGTTCGGATCAGAAGCGTCATCGCGCGGCGTTGCAAAACAATCAGATGAGTGTTCTCGGAATCTCGCAGGCTTCCCGGGCAGTCCTCCCGGGCCTTGGCGGTCCCCACCGGCGTGGCTGCTTCTGCGTACGCCTAGGATGCAAAGTAAGCGGTTCACCGCTTACGCAATAGGATCGGAAAAGTTGCTAAGGATCTAAGGATCAATGGGGATCCAAGGATCAATGGCCTGCCGCTTTTCGCTGCAAGCCTCCAGCCGTCGCTGCGGCGGCGCCGAGCCACCTCTAGTCAGTGACCCTCGCGTGCCTTTTGGTCCCACCATTCCAGCGTTCCAAGGGGAATTTTGTTGGAGTCGTGCTCGAAGTACTGGGTGTTATCAAAGGTGCTCGCATGCCGTTGGCGTTCGGCAATTGCGGAAGGAGAATTGTCGAGACGATGCACCTGATGAGTATGGCGCGGGTGTCGCCGGCTGTCGGCCAATGAGGGTACGCTCGAGCCGAGTAGAAGTCCTATCGATAGGAAACTGACAATGCTAGGCTTCATGGGCTTCACGACTAGGAGGTTTGTTTCCAGAGCAGGCGTGTGCCGTTGAAATAAGCGATGGAAATGGACAACACAGTCTACGGTCGTTAATCCCAACACAACCTTCCGATTAAATGGCGATATCTTGGTTTAGACCCGGTGGAGTTTGGTTGATCGGCGCAGCGACGCGCTAAACCCCGTGGTCCGGTGTCAGAAGGAACGGCTGTTGCGCACGCGAGGGATCGTGACCAGGTGGCGTCGTCGTGCCATCGCCAATGCTCACCCAACTGCTTGGCGCGGTCCGATGCGGTGCGAGGCGTCCTAAGCGCCGGGCAGCCCCCTACCGACGTTGTGCCAATCCGCAACGGCGGGACTTGATTGCTGCTGGGACCTTGCGATGGCCCTGCACTGGTTCAGGGCAACGCCATTGTGATCGGAGCGAGAGCGGCGGACCACGTCAGGGCCCCGGAAACGGTCCGTTCGGATCCGTGGGACCCGGCGACGGAGGGCCAAAATCCCTGGGTAGCTCGGCGAGCGCGATAATAGAGGTAGAGTAGGGGCTGCCAACCACAGGCGATGCGGCATTCGCACCTGCCGAGAAGGCCTGCCCGGAACCGGCAAGATCCGAGAGGATGACCAGACCCAACACGATCGCCTTCAAGGCGCTGCTCTTGGCTTTGCCGAATTTCAAGCCGCATTCGTTCATCGATGCCCTATCCGTTTCTCGCGAGCGCACGCAGGGCTCCTGTTGACGTCGTGCGCGCGGTTGGCGACGACCGTCGTGGAGGCATTGATCACGCTTGAAAGGGCGACCGCGAAGGAGGCGCCAATCAGCGCAGAGAAAAAGAAGTCCATGGTAGTCTCCAATGCATCGCCAACACAGGGGAGCCGGGTCGCGAACTCTTAAAAAGGTAGATGCGACCCCGGCGAACGACTTTCCCCGGATTGCTTCGATTGGTCGCCTATTGCGTGATAATACGTTCTCGTGACCGTCATCGATTTTGGGCGGCTTTGCTGGGCCACGCGCGCGACGCGGTGCTGTCGCAGCGAGATCGCCGATCACCCATAGGGCCGTGCCGATGCGCAAGTCCAAGCCGTTCGGGTGTGGTGGCGTTCTTGCTGCGATCACCCGAGGTTTTGGCCCCAGGGCAATGTTGGCTCGACCGCTCGTTTGCACCCCTTCCTTCAGCGCCGCGCGCGGGCGTTACAAGCGGAGCAAGGGCCCGGAGCTGGTGCTAACGATGGTGGTCACATTCGCGTGTGCGGCCGAGCCTCCGCAGTCGCTTCTAAATCGATAGCGTTGGCGAAAAATTGCTGCAACCAATCGTGGTGGCGTTGGGGAGGCCCGCCCCAACCAAGGCTGTGGCCAAAGATACCAAGGTATAGCTGCGAACAAGCCGGTCTGACGCCACATCCAACCTGTGAGCAAATAGCTCGCAAAAAATCAACACGAGGAGAATGATCATGAAGACCATCCTTTCCGCGCTTGTCGCGTTGTCGGTCCTGAGCGGCGCCGCTGCGTCCGCTTACGCTTTTGACGCAAAGTCGTTCTACCAGGAACAGGATCGCGAACACTTCTAACCGGCAAAGGCCCGCGGGGCTTGCCCGCGGGCCGACCTGCCAACGACAGCTATCTGCGTGCATGAGGATTGAGCTCACGGATAAGCCGGATCTTGTCACCGGCTCGACGGGCGGCACCGGTAAGGCAGTCGCCAAGGGTCTGTCGGCGACGGGCGGTCACGTCGTTGTCAACGGGCGCAGACAGCAAAGTGTCGACGCGGCGACCCAACACACAAAGGCGGAAGCCGCTGGCGCCAGGTTCCGCGGAGTTGCGGCCGACGTCGCATCCGGCGATGCATGCTCGGCGCTCGTTGAAGCCATACTGACGGTTGACATGCTGATCAACAAGGCTTGGGTACTCGAGCCAACGTCGTTCCTTGATATTTTTGATGAGGATTGGCTTTGCCTCTTCGAGAGCAATGTTTTGGCGGGCGTTCGGTTGTCGCGCGCCTATATGGCAGCCAAGCTGTCGCGCGATTGGGTTCGCATCATCTTTATTGGCTCAGAATCGGCGCCGAACATACCGAACGGGATGATTCACGACGGCTTCACCAAAGCCGGAGGGCCGGCGATTGCTCGCGGTCTTGCGCAATTGACCGCCCAATTGACCGCCCAATTGACCGTAGGAACGGGCGTGGCGGTCAATTCGGTTCTGCCTGCACCGCCTTTCGTCAAGAAAAACCGTCCGACGTCGCTCCTGCAGCGCTTCGCCCGCGTCGAAGAGATCGCCAACATGGCTGTGTGTGCGACGGAGGCGTCGGCCACAAATGGAGCCGCCTTGAGGGTCGAGGGCGGCATCGTTCAGACGACTGTCTGCGGCGAAGTGCCGATCGCAGCAAACAATATGCAAAGGCCGCAATTGCAGAAAAGCATGATGATCGATTGCGGATTATCTTTCTTAGTGAGTGAGTGGAAAGCTGCGCTCGCGTCGATCGAGGGGGCCGTCCTCCCCAATCCTCGGTCGTGTTGTTGGAACGCCCTCCTCCTCCGGTGTGTCCAAAGTCAAGCGCGAGCGTCTGGGCCGATGGCGTCCTCCATCGGCCCAGTTTTTTTGCCGGGTTTCTTTGGACGGCTCCGATTTCCGAGGCGACAGCGCCGGGTTCGGGGAAGCCGCAGCCAAATTCAGCCTGCAAAACCGCAAATGTTCATTACTGCAATGGTTATCTGGTGCTGCAACCGATGGAGAGATGACGATGTCGTTGTGGAGTAAGCCTGCCGCCGCGATCGCCGTACTGCTTAGTGCCGGGGTCATCTTTCCCAGCATAGGTCAAGCGAAGCCGCCGCAGGCATTCGCACAGCTGCAAAATGCTCAGAGTTGGCAAGCGGACTTATTGCCTGCTGCTCACAATGCTCTAGTCGTAGCTGCTGCGGATCGGGAGGACTGGACGGGCTGGGGCGGCGCCCTGCGAGGGATCCCTGAGCTTAGGCACGGCGATAGCGCACGCAACCGACAAGCCGAGACGCGCAAACGGCAGCGATCCGATTTCGAACAATCGTAAGCTGCTGGGTTTCCTGCTCAGCCGGTCCTCGCCACCGTTCTGGCGTGATCCGGATCCCTCAATAATAACGGCGGTAATAATGGTAGGGATAGTAGACATAGCCCCCTATATGCCGGGGATAGTAGCCGCGGCTGTAGTAGTAGGGATAGTCATAATAGACGTAGGCCGGACCTATGGGCAGGTGAATGCGTGGGCCGCGGACAGGACGTTTGATGTCGATCACAAAATTCTTGGCGCCTTTGCCGGGCTTCCGAACGGACTTCTCGCCCGCTTCGGCACTAGCGGTTGGCGTCACGCCGAACAAAACGACTGCCAGTAGGCAAGCCATCAGGCTCGATGCGAATAAATCCCGACTACCCATGCGAGTCCCTCATATCGTTTTCCATCCCAAACCGCAAGCAGCGGCCGTGATCGGTCAAAACTTCCTGCGGATTTCGGCGCGGAAGCCGAAGGTGTCTTTGTCGGCGCCCTCCGTGATCTGATAGGTGGCATCGGCGCGGAACAGCCAGGCCCGATCGATCGGGATCTGATAGCGAATGCCGAAGCCGTACTGCGGTGTTGCAACGCCGATGCCGGGGATCGGATCGCCGAAGGGCTGAACCGAGGCGATTTCGAAAACGAGCTGCTGATCCAAGTTGAAGAGATATTGCAGGCCGATTGCACCGCCATAGGCGTTGGAGCCGGTATCGTTGAGTTTCGGGTAGCCGGTCAGGGCGTCGGTCTCGAAGTTGATGCCGACGTTCTTCAGAATGCCGGCGCCATTGCCATCGATCAGAGGCTGAGGGTTGCGGAAGCCGACGAAGAAGTTGGCATAGGGGATGAGCGTGCTCGGCAAGCCGGAGATCAGGCTGTTCTCTGAAATGATGGCAACACCTTCGTCTTGCACGCCGTTCCCGAAGTTGGCGAACACACGGGTGGAGTTCGACAAGGTGTTGGCGTAGCGCCGGGTGTAAGCGGCGGTCACGAAGTGCGTCAGTTGCCCGTCCACCCCACGAATCGAGCTCGGGCTCTCAAGGCGCATGACCGGGTCGTCGACGCCCTGTAACAGGCCGTAGCCTGCTTCGATATAGCCGCCGAAGGCGTCAATGAAGGTGGTTAAGCCATAAACGTTGGCGTTGTGTTTATCCGGTCCAAGGATGCCCACGTTGTCGACATTGTCGAAGCCGGCGAAGAAGGTGACATCGAAGTTAGCAAGGCCGAGCTTCTTGGAATTCTTGGCGGTGAGGCTCACCGCACCGCCGAGGATCGCATCGTTGGCCCAGATCCCGTTCTGCAGGAACAGTGGGAACAGACCGACCGTGAAGGGCAGATCGAAACTGGCGGCGCTACCGGTGAAGCCGGAAAAGATGGAGCCGAAGTCGCCCTCGAAGAACAGCGTCTGCGGGTTGGCGTCGAACTCATCGCTGAACTTCTTGTCGCCGTCGCCGCCGCCGAATTCGAACCGGGTAAATTTATTGTTCTTCTGAATCGGCGTGAAAAAGGCGTGTATTCGTTCGGTGCCGGTGATCTTCAAGTCGACGTCGAGGTTCAGCCGGGTCGCGATCTGCGCAATATCCTTGCCATTGTTGTTGTTGTAGGCAATCGCCGTCCGCCAGTCGCCGTAGATGGCGAGGCCTGGTAGCAGCGGATTCAAAGCGCCAAACAGGGTGCTGCTCTCTTCGTATAGGCCGGAAGTGTATTGCTGGCGGCCTATCTCAACAGGCGGGCGCGGCGGCTCGACCGCGCTTTTGGCGCCGTAGATGTCGACCTGCGACTTGGCATCATAGTTCTTCTCGTATAGCGGACCGGGTAGAAAAGCCTCGTCCTGCCCGTCGCCTTTGCTGCGCGTGCTTGACCCGGCGTCTGAGGTCTTCTCTTTGGACGAGGCTCCTACGTACTGCAGATCGCCTTGGCCCTGGCTAGGTTCGACCCGTGAGGTGGGCCGCACTTCCGCTGACCAGCCTCCCTTAGCCGCCTCGCTGCTTTGGCCCGCTGCCGGTGCTGCCGTCGGGCCCGACAGCACAAGGTAACTACCGGCTAGCAGCCCGATAGTGGCCGTCGTCGTCTTGGCACGGTACCGAAGATTGCCTTTTGCGCTACAGATCACGCGTACGCTCCACATCGTCGCTAAGGCCTGCGAGGTAAGGCTGGGGATCCGCTTCTTTGCACCCCTTCCCAGTCCTCGATCGGAAAACCTTCGACTTTCTCGGGCTTAGGGCTTCACTTCGAGGTCCACCGTGTAGGCGTGGAAGTTCAACATCCGCTCGTTCATCCGCCGCTCCATTTCCTTGGCGGCACCGACGAAGCGCATGAAGTAGATCGGCTCGGCGCGGCTCCGCATGCGGAAGGCAAGGCGGTACTTGCCGGGCTTCTTGATCAAGTTGCCCGGCACTTGGTACTTGGCCAGCTTCTCAGCCAGCGGCGGCAGCGAGTGGTTCTCCATGCGCACCAGCGGCGGATGGTTGAGAACGGTGGTAGGGATCTGCGGCGGACGCAGGTGCGGCAGCGGGTCAACGTCGAAGTTGACGGGCAGGTACATTTCGCGGTCCGTGCCCTTGACGTTGGTGGTCAGGAACTTGGTCTGGAAATTCACCAGCTGCTGGTCCGTCTTGATCTTGCCAGCGGCGACATCAAGACTGTGCAGATCGGCCATGTCGCCATTGCTGTCGACGTAACCCGACTCCCAGACGTTCTTGCCGTCAGGATCGACCAAGGCGACGTTCACCCAGAGCTGCGGCTGCGCACCCAGGGAGCCCGATGGCAGGTTGTGTCCCGTGTTGAGGTTCTTGATGTTGTAGGAGAACGCCAGCGTCCTGCCGACCCTCGGTTCGCCCTCGAGGTAGGGACCGCCGATTTTGGTGCCGTTCTCCATGACCTGCCGCCTGAGCTCGAGGCGCTCGTCGAGCTTGGCGAAGTTCTCGTCGAGGATCTGCCTGGCATCTTCACGGTCGAGCGCGTCGGCCCAGCGCTTGGGAAAGCCGACCTTGACCTTGCCGCGGGCGACCTTGTCTTCGAAGTCGTTGGTGCCCCAGCCGGCGCGCCAGTCGAACTCCAGCCAATCCTTGATGCTAAAGGCCTTGGCTTTGGTGTTGTGCGGAAAGATGCCGGGGTGCGCGATCGAGTAGCCAGGGCCGATGAAGCGGTGATTGGCGTGCTTGCGACCCGGGTTGATTTCCTTGCCGCCGACCACGGCGGACGGCCCCGTCGCGTAGCCCTCGGGCTTACCGGCGACCTTGCCCATGTGGCAGTCCTGACAGGTGACGCCGTCTTTGCGGGCTGGACTGTCGCGATACTGATCCCACACGATCTCGAGCTTGATGCCCAAGTTGACCGCGACCTGATGGCAGCTGACGCAGAACTCCGACTTGGTGAGCTGGGGGTTCGTCATCATGCCGTTGTGGATGTCCGTACCCCGCCCGTCTTTACTGGTCTTGACCGAGTAGGTTTCCTTGTCGGCGAGGATGTCTTTGATGACGCTCTGTTCGCCGCTGCCGAAGACCGGGTCGAAAATCTTGCCCGGCTCGACCCGGCGCTCGCCGTTGACCTTGCCGTACTGCTCCTTGACCCGGTGGCAGGTGATGCAAGTGATGCCCTCGTGCGAGATCTGGCTGCGCGCCCAAAGCGGCGTTTCGCGATTTTCGCCAAGCTGGGTCCCGACCTGCTGGTGGCAGCGGACGCAGAAGGTGCCAACCGTGCCTTGGGTCAGTTCCTGGAACTTCTGCTCGAAGGCGTGGAACATCGGTGAGATGGACGCATAGGCATGCTGCGAGGACGACCATTCCTCGTAGATTTGCTTATGGCATTGGCCGCATTGCGCGGCGGTGGGATAAAGCGACAGGGTCTCCTCGTCGACCGCGGGGATCGGTGCTTCTTTACCCTTCTCCGCTTTTGCTGCGGCGGCGAGTACGGAAATCTCCCCATGCGCGGCCGCTTCCGCCCCCGCCGGCAGCTTTTCCCCGCCGCTGGGCGCGGCTTTTGCCGCCCCGCCCGTATTCTGGGCCAGTTTCACTCTCGGCTGGGCTTCGCCGCTTGGGGTCTCGACTGCCTCGCCTGAGCCGGCGACAGCATTTTGGCTCAGGACTGCTGTGTGACCGAGTAAGGCTCCTACAAAAGCACAGGAAAGCATCGCATTACGCATTACCCTCTTCCCCCATTAGATGTTCAGGGCGGCAGTCCGAGCTGTGGCACTGCCGCTAAAACGGTGCTCGACCGGCGTGTGGGCTTCGTTGGCAGGGCGTGGATCGCCGACCCCCACGTCATGGTTCGGACGTGACCGGCTTTCACGCGTGCCTCCGTGTCAGTCGCCAAGCCCGAGATGTCCGGCGTCATGCCCGAACAAATTGAGAATCCCCATAGCTCCTCCTTATCGGCCAAACGACTTGTTCGGCCGCCTGTCTTTCACTCAGAGGCAGAAGTTCAGCGCGTGGGAGCAGCGGTCCCCTGCGCGCTGGGGATCACTTGGTCGGTATCTTGCAAGGTGTTAGCGGACCGGACACAAGGACCCCTTATGGGTAGTCGCCTAAGCCGGAGCACCGCGATATCCCCCGATGCCCTCCCCGTCCGCGCTTAAGTCACCACCCGATAGCGATCAAAATTTGACGATTGGATGGAATCTTTGGAGCGGGAGTGTTCGTTATGAGACTAACAGGCGCGGTTCCCGGTGGTCTGAATGCCCCCGATTGGTTCGGCGCTCTTTACCATCATGTCCCTGCGATCTTGGCTTGCCCACCGCCAGTGAGCTCAGTGGCAACCGCTTTCATTGCCAGGATTTTCTCCTCTTCCCATCGACGCGGGACCGACGTTGGTCGCTGGCGCGGGAGCACGCCGGCTCGAGCCGCGCTCACGCGCCCACCGCGAATGTTGAGCGGCTCTGCCGACGAGGCGGTGCTCCTCTCGAATGTCAGCCATGCGCTTGCGTCGGCCGCGGCGGAATCACGGCACGCTGTTGATATTTGCTGATTTCGAGAGTTGGCGCCCCGCTGTTTTCGCATCGCTTGCCTGGGCTCGCGCGGCGCAGGGAGCACGCTCTCGCCAGATTGTTTCCCTCTTTTCGCCTGATACGCTTGATTTGCTGAACCTTCCAGGAAGTGCAGCGACGGCGGGTAACCCGCACCAGCCGTAGATGGGGAACTTTAGCCTTCCGGGATCAGGTAATGGCACGACGTCACCACATTACGATCAATGGCAATAGCTTTTTGGCGCGTCGCGGCGAGCTGCTGCTGGATGCGGCGCTGAACAACGGCATCGACCTGCCCTATGACTGTCGTGCCGGCCACTGCGGCACCTGTTGCGTGCGCCTGGTGTCCGGCCAAGTGCGCGGCGGCGAAGGTTCCGAGCCGGGCATCGTTCATGCCTGCCAGTGCCGGATCGTTGGCGATGCCGTGATCGAAAAGGAACAGGCGTCGGGCATTCGCACCGTCGACGGCGTACTGAGCTCATTGCGTCCGCTGTCGCCCGAAGTGATGGAAGTCGGCATCAGGACGCGGCACGCGCTGCCCTATCATCCGGGACAATATGCGCAGGTTCGCTTCAGCGGCTATCCAAGCCGCCCCTTCAGCATCACCCATCCCTTGCATGGTAATCCGAACAGCCGCTCGGTCTGGTTCCACGTTCGGCGCATGAAGGGAGGGCGTGTCACCCCCGCTCTCGGTCGGCGCATCAGGCCCGGCCATCGAGTGAAGTTGATCGGCCCCCATGGCTCTGCGCATTTCCGGCCCGATTTGGAGGGCCGGCTCATTCTCGTCGCCACCAACACCGGCTTTGCGCCGATTTGGTCGATCGCCGTCGCCGCGCTGCGCGAAAACCCGGAGCGCAGGTTGATGCTCATCGCTGGCGGTCGCAGCGTCGAGTCGCTCTATATGGGTCCGGCTCTCGTACAGCTGGCCCGCTTTCCCAATGTCGTCGTCGTGCCTGTCTGCAGCACGCCGCAGACCGTGAGTAGTGCGGTAAAGCCGGGCCGGCCGACCGACTATCTCCCGCACCTGCTGCCGACCGATGTGCTCTATGCCTGCGGTGCACCGGCGATGGTCGACTCGGTCAAATCGATCGCGGCGCACTTCGGCGCGGTCTGCTATGCCGATCCGTTCTTGCCGACCACCGACGACACGATCGAGCACAGTGTTCTGGCCCGCGCCATGGGGTGGCTTGCTTCGTCCACCACGCGCCGGCTGGGCGCGCTTGCCTCCGATCGCTCTCGCAATAGGCGGGAACCGCGGATGCAGGCCTATAGAATGGCTGAAGCGAGGGTGAGGAGTCATTATCGTACTTAGAGCGCATAGCCTGCGGTCGATCGGGTTCGGGCCGAGCGCCCCTTTTCGCTCTTCCGTGCTTTGTCTCTGCGGCTTGCTGATGATCGTCGGCTATGCCGCGGGCGGCACGGTTGCGTCCGAGCTGGCCAAGATCGTCGGCCCGAATGCCTGTGCCGAATGTCACAAGCAGGAGACCGAGGCCTGGAAGGGCTCGCATCATTTCAAGACCTTTCGCGAGATGCCGCGCCGCAAGGAAGCCAACGAAATCGCGGAGAAAATGGGGGTTCAGCGCATAAGGTCGGAGAGTTTGTGCCTGAACTGCCATTACACGGTGCAGGAAAAAGAAAATAAAGGTCAGCCGATTGCGGGCATCTCCTGCGAGTCTTGCCATAGCCCCGGTGAGGACTGGATCAAGGTCCACAGCCAGTACAGCGGCAAGACCGAGAAGACGGAGACCAAGGCCGAGGCGGACGCGCGCCTGAAGCTCGCCGATGCAAAGGGGATGATCAGGCCGTCCTCGCTTTATCGGCTGGCAAAGAACTGCTATGGCTGCCATGTCGTGCCGCAAGAGGATCTCGTGAATAAAGGCGGTCATCCCGCCGGCAGCGCCTTCGAGCTGGTGTCCTGGTCGCAGGGGGAGGTGCGGCACAATACCTGGCACTCCAAGGGCAAGCAAAACGTACCGGCCAACGCCGCGCGCAAGCGCATGCTGTATTTGGTCGGCCTCGGCGTCGAACTCGAGACCGGAATCCGCGCCGTCAGCCGTGCGACGGCGAGAAAGCGCTATGCCTTCGAAATGGCCAAGCGCGTGGACCGGGCACGCAAACAGCTCGCCGCCGCAGCGAAAGCCGTGCCGAACGTGCCGGAAATCGCGAAGATGGTCGAATATGCTTATTCGGCCGGGCTGAAGCTGAACAATGAACGCTTCCTGACGGCTGCCGCCGACGGCGTCTCCAAGGCGCTCGCGAGCCTCACCGAGAAGTATGACGGCAGCACGATGGGTGGGCTCGACAGCATGATCCCGGCGCCGGACAAATTCAAGGGCACGGCGAGAGAAGCCGGCGCGGTCAATTGATCCGGACCGGCGGGTAACGACAACAGCGTGAAGGGGCTTGATGGGGGAAAGAACGACCGATGCATGATGTTGGGGGGCCGCCGTGAGAGCGGCGGGGCGCACGTCTGACGCCGCGATCGCCAGACGCGGTTCGGGCATGGCGCGATATCTCGCCGGCCGGACGGTCCAGGGCCTACTGATCGCGGCGATTTCGGGCGGCCTGTTCTGGCTCGTCTGGATCTATAACAACGGGCTGCGCGACCCGCGCTATCTCGACGGCTGGCTGCTGGCCGGCGGCATGAGCTTGCAACTCGGTTTCCACATTGGCATCAAAACCGCAAGCCTGTCGCCAAAAGCCGCCGTGCGCTGGCGCAAGTTCCACATCTTCCTCGGCTATCTGCTGATCGCGGCCTTCATCTCGCATTCGGATTTCTCTCTGCCGGACACCGGCTTCGAATGGGCGCTGTGGGCGGGCTTTGTGCTGGTCACGCTGAGCGGCATTTTGGGCACCTATCTCGCCTGGTCGCTGCGGGTCAGGCACGCGATCGACGAGCGCATCGGCTATGATCGCATCGCCACCCGCCGCGCCGAGCTGGCGCGCGATGTCCACGCCGCGGTCACCAGAACCGATCTGGCCCCGGCGGCAATCGCGTTGCCGAGGCCTCCCTATGACGCCTGGATCACGGACCTCTACACCACCCACCTGCGCGACTTTTTCCAGGGCCAGCGCAATTTTGCCGCCCACCTGATCGGCTCGCAGCGCCCGCTTAAGCGGCTGACGGATGAGATCGACAACCTGTCATCCTATGTCGACAAGCAGAGCCAGGAGAAACTTGCCGTCATCAAGACCCTGGTGATCGAGAAGGACCGGCTCGATTTCGCCCGTGTCTATCTCGGGCTCTCCAAGGGCTGGCTGTTCGTGCATGTGCCCGTCACTTATGCCCTGATCGTGCTGACGGTACTGCATGTCGTTGTCGTCTATGCCTTTTCATCGGGGGATAGGTGATGCGGCGCGCGGTATGGGCCAGATCGGCCAGATCGGTTCGCCCACCGAGGGCCGCGCGGCAGGCGGCCAGCGGCTCCCTGCGCGACCGTCTGGCGATGCTGCTGGCGCTCGTGACCGTCGTCTGCCTGGGCTCGGGCCTCTTTCTCACCAAGGGCACGCAGTTTCTGATGCCGGGGCCGCTGGCCAGCGCTCACGGCGCAATCGAGAACTGCAGCGCCTGCCACAGCAAGAGCGGCAGCGACAAATTGAGCTGGATTCACGGCCTCGTCCGCGGCGAGCCGCTTGCCGATAGCAAGGCCTGCCTTACCTGCCACAAAATGCCGGACACGGCCTTCAACGCGCACAGCGCCTCGGCCAAGGTGCTGGATGAGAGCACCAAGCGGTTGGCGAAAATCGCTGCGGCAACCCCCGCCCCGCAAGCGGCCCGCGCGCAAAGCATCGCCTTCCCCACCGACGAGATGGTCGCGCACGGCCTTTCCTGCGCGACCTGCCACCAGGAGCATCAGGGCGTCAATTTCAAACTGAACAAGATCTCCAACGAGCAATGTCGCTCCTGCCATGTGGTGAAGTTCGACAGCTTCGACGGCAATCACCCGAAATTCGAGAATTATCCGTTTAAGAGGCGCACACGGATCATCTACGACCATGCCGGGCATTTCGGCAAGCACTTCCCGGAAGTGGCGAAGAAGGATCCGACAAAGCGCATTCCCACCACCTGCTCGACTTGTCACAACAGCCACAAGGACAAGCGCGTGATGGCCGTGGCACCGTTCGAGCAGACCTGCACCGCCTGCCATCTCGACCAGATCATCGGCAAGGAACGGGCCAGCGGCCCGAAAGGCATTGCCTTCCTCACGCTCCCTGGTCTCGACCTGCAAACGCTGAAGAAGAAGGGCTCAATCGGCGAATGGCCGGATGCTTCCGAAGCCGAGCTCACACCGTTCATGAAGGCAATGATCAGCCGCAACGAGCGGGGCCGTGCTCTGATCAAGACCGTGGACAGCCTGAACCTCCAGGACCTGAGCCGGGCAAGCGACGCCCAGCTCAAGGCCGTGACTAGTCTGGTCTGGGAAATCAAGCGTCTGTTCCATGCGCTGATCACAGGTAAAGCCTCCGACGTGCTGGCCGAGTTCAATATTGGCGCCAGGGGGAAGCTGAGCGCCGATCTCATTGCCGATCTGACCGCGAGCATCCCGCGCGACGTCGTCAGTAGTGCGCAACAACAGTGGCTACCCAATCTTGCCACGGAAATGGCCAATCGGCAGGAGGCGAGTGATCAGGCACAAGCGGCCAGGAAGGCTCCGGTATCGAAATCGGCCATCGATAACGAAGCGGCCGGGAACGCCAAACCGAGCCGGCCTGCTCAGGGCGACCAGCAGACACCGAGCAAGAGTGCGCCTGGTCCAGTCGCAGCCAAGCCGGCGGCGGCCCAGCCGGAGGCCGCGGCCCACAAGACCGATACCATCAACGCCAGGCCCGGCAAGGAAGCAACGGTCGCCGATGAACGGCCTCAGGCCAAGGCAGCGGATCAAACCGACGATCTGCTCAACCCCACCGCGGAAGAGCTGCGCGCGTTCCCCCCGCCCAGCAAGGTCGGCGCGAAAGGCCTTGAACCCGAAGCGCCGGCGCAAAAACCCGCTAACGCGAACGCCAGGCCCAGCAGGGAAATAGCCGCCGCTGACGAACGGCCGGGCCCCAAGGCGGCGGACCAAACCGACGATCTGCTCAATCCCACGCAGGAAGAGCTGCGCGGAGGTGGCACAAACGCCAACGCCAAGGCCAAACCCGATGGCGCCGCCCAAGCCCCAAACCGCAAGGAGCCGGCGAACGCGGGAGCGGCTGATAGTCCTGCTCCCGCCAGCGCCCCGGCGGCGCCGTCCCCTGCGCCGGCCGAGCCTCCAGCTACGGCTGCGCGGTTGCCCAGCATCGAAAGCGATGTCGATGCGGAGAGCTGGGCTGAATATGGTGGCTGGTATCGGCAGGATTACGCGATCTTCTATCGTCCCATCGGCCATAAGGACAAGTTCATCTATTCCTGGCTCTCGCTGACCGGTCCCAAAGCCCCGAAAGGGACTAAAAGTCCGGCCGCAGCCGTGTTCGATCTCCTCACCAGCAAGGACGCTCAGGGCTCATGTACGAAATGTCACAGCGTCGACGACATCCGGGGCAAGGGGCGGCTCGTTAATTTCTCCCCGCCGTCCGTCGAGAGCAAACGCGGACGCTTCACGAACTTCATCCATGAGCCGCATTTCGGCGTCCTGGAGAATCGTGGCTGTCTGACCTGCCATAATCTCGAGAAGGGTCGCGCCTATCTGAAGAGCTACGAGCAGGGCAATCCTCAAAGTTTTGTGTCGAATTTTGGTGCGGTGAAAAAGGATCTCTGCCAGACCTGCCACACCAGCAGCCTGGCGCGCCAGGACTGTCTGCTGTGCCACAAATATCATGTGAACGGCGTAATTACGCCGATCATGGCCACGAAAATCCCAATTGAATAGCGTTGCCCTTGCTTGCAGAGCCGCGAGGCACGAACGGCCCGAAAATTTCGGGCACACGAAGTCTGGGGGTGGCTCAACCCTTGTCGATATTGAAAATTGGAGCAACCGCAGCGACCCAAGTCGGTCAGGTTCTTGTTGAGCGCGAGCCTTTTCGATCGGTCACCATCCTACTGGGCCGCGCCGGAACGCACGGGCAACTCTTCCCTCAGCGAGCGCACCAAAGCCTTGGCAGCGTGCGCGTAGGCCTGCTCATTGTCGCCGCGAAAGTCAAAAACGCGCGCGTAAATTGTTTTTGCGGTCACTACGTCCTTAACGTTGATATGTAGCGCCAGGATGAGGGAACTGACCTTGTAGATCCAGCCGACGAGCACATAGTTTGCACCAAGGCGCTGCGCGATATCGATTTCACATCCATTGCAGCTGCGCAAAAATGTGCTCGGGTTCACAATCTCAACGGCCCGATCAGTTCGGTTCTTAGGCTCCACACGATAAAGTTGCCCAGCAGCAATCTCATCGCGAACCCGTGCCGTGAGGCGCCCGAGCAGGGCATCGTGGCGGTCGGCTGGGCCAGCCTCGCCGGAGGTATCGTGAATTTCGAATGGTAACACGACAAGCGTCTTAAGATCAGCCGGCTCGGCAGCCTTCGATGGTTGAAGTGCAAGGATGGTCAAGGCAGTGCCCAGCAGGGCTGCGACCAGGGCCCGACTAGCCGACGCCAACGGGCGGCCGCCCTTGCGCTGCGCTTTCAGCATGGGAACCTCGGGTTTGGCCCGGCTGGCCATTTTGATTTCGCACAGCAACTTGAAGGCATCGCCGGGGGCGCGAGCGACAACTTAGCGCCATTGCCGACGCTATGGAATCGTCGGGCCCGGCACCAGGTCGTCGAATGCCGGAAACAAACCCGACCGAGGGCGGTGGGAACGGGGCGTGCCATCGCTCGCTCGAGCGCGCGGGATTGACGGTGGTCCGCAGCGGTTACACGCAACGGCGATGTGTGATGTTTTTTGGCCGACAGGACAATCGCGCGCAATTGGCCGAGCGTTGCTGGAGGACAAGCGGGCGTTTGGCGCCCTCAAAATATTTTGCATTCACACCTTCCTCCCGCCGCATATGTGTTCGGCATCCGTCCGTCATTGGCAATCGGAGCGTGACCCTCGCGTCGTCACGCTCACTTTGTTGGCATCTGTGAGCGCGTGGTATCGGCTACAGTTGCCTCATCGACACTCCTCCCGGTAACGCTGGCAATTGCCCAAGCCTCGTTCGCCGCGTTCTTCTTTATAGATGCAGGCGCGACGCAAGCGCTCGCAATGGGAAACGCGTCCGCTGCACTCCGCTCGATAGCGCCGACAATTGCCCTCGCCTAATTCTCGTCTCTCTTCTTTGTAGACGCAGGCGCGTCGCAGCCGTTCACAGTAGCCGCCACGAGAATACTGCGCCTCCTGGACCAGGCGATGCAAGAGACCGCTACCGCGCGCGTCGACGCCAACCGGTGTGGCCATTGCGTTCGAGACCGCAGCAAGTCCCAAGCCAATGATGAAGATCACGGCACCGATGATGCCCTGCATGCTCGTTGCTCCTTTGACTCGGTTCACCCCGGCGTACCGAGCGGTAGCGTTAGCACCTGAGCGTGTCGCAATTGGTACAGACAGCTGAATAGCAGCCAACTGCATTATTCATCTGTTATTCATGGTCGCGCGAAACCCGGCCCTCTGCCGCGCCATGTGAGGCGCCGGCAAACCAGGGGGCGCACGAGGCGAACGGCGCTCGCGCCAACTGCCGCGTCGGCAGTTTGCGGCTGACGCCGTCGATGTCGGGTTGAATCACAAAGGGCCGCGAGTTTGCGCGGCCCAGGTGGAAGGCACTAAAGTAAAGTATTCAAGTGGGAGCCACGGCGCACTGTGCGGCCTCATCGTGGTGCGGGAAAACGACCGACCGCAACTCAGACCGTCTCTCCAACCAGAAGTGTAAAGCCAAAGTGCGAGAGCGCGAGCTCACATCGGCGTGATGATGCGTTACCAAAAGAGGGTTTCAGATCGGAGGCAACGATGGGCCAGTTCCCAACTCCCGTGTCAACATCCGGTCAAGCCCAACGCTGGCGGCTGTTTGCCGGGAATACCCGCGTGCGTGCTCGACCAGCCATCGCCGTCCCAAACCATCAAAACCCCGTCATCACGCCACGACGGGAGCAGTTTTTTTGCCGGACGTTGGGGGCCATTTTTGCCGTGGCGGCGAGGGATGCGAACCTATGTCCTTGCCGGGCCAGTCTGATTTCGTCGCCTGCAAGCTGAATTTGCAGGCCCGCGCCTGCGTCTATCGCAGCCCGAGGGACCCGACCGCAGCACTGCCGCTTCCCCCGGGAGCCAGCATTGGTGGCGCAAAATGAGCTTCGCTGTCCAAGATGCCTTTTTTATACTCCTTCCGGACACACGCCTGGCTTGAAAAGCTTAAATGTTGGGAAAGCAGCGGATGTCCACCGAGGCCACAGCGAGGCGTGGATCCGACCCCGTGCTCGTGACGAGGAAGAATGGCGACCTCCCCCTCATGCGTTCGCTCAAATCGGTTGCTGCACGCAAGGCGCCCCGCGGGAAGGCTTCCGCCGTTGGCAAGGAGGGGGTACCCGTCCTGGAGCGGTTAACGGGTGAGCTCAGGGAGGCACGACTAAAGCTGCAGGCGGTATCAGACGTCAGTCCCCCCAGTGTCATTCGAGCTCTCAGGTCGATCGAGGCGCTGTTGGCACGGCCATTACGCATTGCGATCGTTGGAGAGTTCAACTCGGGCAAATCTTCCCTCGCAAACCTGCTTCTTGGCATTGAAGGACTGCCTACCGCCGTCGTTTTCAACACGCAATTTCCGACGCTGCTTTATCACTCAAGCAGGCCGCAGGTATTCGTTGTCCATCGGAACGGGCAACGCAGTGAGGTGAAAGACCTCGCTGCAATTCCCAACGCCTCGATCACGCGACTAGAAGTCGGGTTGCCCTCGCCGCGCTTGCTTGGGGTTGAAATTCTGGATCTGCCGGGGCTGGCCGATCCTAGGTTCGAGCGAGAGATGGGCGATATGATGCTGGAAACCGCCCACGTCCTGCTTTGGTGCACCGTGAGCACCCAGGCCTGGAAGGAAAGCGAGCGCGCCGCCTGGGAAATTTTGCCGGTGCGGCTTCGGCGTTGTGCTCTTTTGGTGGTAACCCATAGCGATCTCGTGATCGATGCCAACGACACCCACAAACTGTTGCGCCGTCTGCGAATGGAAGCTGGAGCATTCAGGGACGTCTTGCTCGTCTCGACCGTCAATGCACTCGCATTACTACAGGGCAAGCGCGACGAGCTGGGCCATGCCGCTTGGGCGGCAACCGGGGCCGATGGGCTTAATGCGGCTCTCGATCAGTTGCTGGAGAGCATTGTCGCAAGACGCATCAAAGTCGCGCTCGCCGTGACGCACCGCACGGCAAGTCGCGCCCTATCCCGTTTGTAAGGTGTGCCGCGGTAGTGCCGAGCTCGCGACGCAGCCGCCTTGCGCCGATCCCAACCCAATTCTGCCACAATTCGCCGGGCATCGTTGCGCCCGCACGAACAGAATACGGCAAGCCGCTGAGTGATACGATCGTGCGCTTTTCTGACATTTTGAGCGCAGGCATTTTGGATGCGCGGTGTGCCTCAGCTAGCGGAGTGACGTAGGCAGAATGCCTCTCTGGCTGGCCATTTGCTTGCGAAGTGCGCGCCTCATCTGCGGGCTGGCCACCCTGTTGGCCGCGACATGTTCGCAGAGCAGTAGCGCAACGGCCCAGACGTGCGGCTCGGAGTACATCCTGAAACAAGGGGACACGTTGGCTCAGATCGCCACGCGAGTGTACGGCGACCCCGCCCAATGGACGATCATCCTTTACGCCAATCGGGATCGCCTTGGAGCCAGTGAGCCTCATCTGGTTCCCGGTCTCGCGCTCAAAGTGCCGTGTGTTGGCGGATTTGAGCCGCAACAGCCGTTGCCGCCTATAGCAACCACCCCGGCTGCGACGGCACCGGAGGCCGCCTACATTACGTCAGCCCTTGTGCGCCGGGTTGAGCTCCTGACCGCTGAGGGCTACACCCCCTACACGGGACGTGGGCTCGAAGGTGGCGGCATGCTCACCGAGGTGATCAGCGCCGCGATGGGTCTCGTTAAAGAGGAAACGAAAGGGCGCTTCAACTACAGCATATCATGGGTCAATGATTGGACCGCCCATCTGAACCCCTTGCTCCTGACTCAGGCCTTCGACGCGGGATTTCCCTGGGAGCGGCCGGATTGTGATGGCGGCACGCTTCTCGATCCGAGCTCGCAGTTTAGGTGCCAAAAGTTTTTCTTTTCTGACGCGCTGGCCGAGGTCGCCACCTATCTGTTCGTGCGCAAGAATTCGCGCATCAAGACGCTTAACAGCGAGGAGGTTGCGGGCTCAACTCTGTGCCGACCGTCTGCCCGCCTTACCTACGAACTCGATGAGGGTGGCCGCAACTGGCTAAGGGACGGAAAGATCAAGCTTGTTCGTCCGAATGCGATCGACGAGTGCTTTCGTTTGCTCGATAACGGCACCGTCGACGGCGTCGTCGAGGCCGAGCTTGTCGGGCAAGCGAGCATGCATACCCTCGGCCTGGCCGACCGCGTTCAGTCGATTGAACAACCGATCGCGCTTACGACCCTGCATGCCGTGGTCTCGAAATCTCATCCCCAAGCGCGCGCCATTCTCTATTACATCAATACATCGATGGCCAAGCTCCGTGACAGCGGCGAGTATGAGCGGATCCTGGCCCGCCATCTGGCGCGGCTTTGGGGAGCGCAGACGAAGCCTAAGGCTCTGAGCGCCGCCGGCGCGGTATCCGACCCGGCCAAGACCAGCCCGGCCTCGACCGAGGGGGGTGCGCCGGACGCGGTGCCGCCGCCGTAGCCGGACGGCGAGACAATGCGGTAGCTGATTGAGGCGGGCCAGCGCCACGGCGCCCTATTTCGCGGCCGGGAGCTCCGCCGGGCCATCAGGCATCGAGCGAATGATGCGCTCGAGCGATACGCTTTCAGCGACCAGTCCATCGCTCAGGGCGCGGCTGTACCAGATCCGATACCAGCGCGCAGCTTCCGTCACATTGGGCTCGGCATCGGGCTGTGCGATTTCGCCAAGAAAGTTAGGGTCATAGGAGCGGGCAAGCGTCCAGGCCATATCGGCCGAACCTTGCGGCTGGATACGAATAAGGGCGTCGCGCGCGGCTTTGACATGACCTGCCGCGATATCTCGCATTGCTTTCTCGAGGATTGATTGCGCGCTTGGCTCCAAGCTGTCGCTTGCCGGCTCCTCCCTGCCGGTCGGAAACGTTAAACCTGCGGTGGATTGCGTTACCTGCAGACCGGGGGGCGGGCTGGTGGGTCCCGTGCGAGCATTCAGCACGTAGGCTGCAAGGGCGATCGTGGCGAAACCCGCAATAAGACCGAGGCCAGCGCCAAGGGCATACCGTCCGGCACCGCGACCGGGATGCGCGCTCTTCCCCGCGCCGGCCGCTGGGAGCGCAGTCTCGGGCTCGACCGATAGCGCTTGGAGGCGGTATAGGATGGCCTTTACCTTCGCGAGCCGGCGTGCTCTCGATCGCTCGAAGAAAATCCTCATTTCCGCCCCACTCGAAGATATGCTCCCAGCATTTGCTCCTTCCACGTTCCTTCGCTTCGAATTCGGAAGAACGTGTACTCAGACGAATTCGGACAATCTATCGGTATGTGCATTGGCAGAACTGCGATAGCCTGACGCCGACCTGATCAGGCGATATGACTGAGGCGAATTATTGGACATCCCGGTATGGTTGCGGTTCTCGGACGCCCGGAGCGGGAAGCCGGGCACCCTACAACGCCTGCAATGACAATACCTTAGGGGCTGTGAGGGGGAGGACGTGTCACATCCGTTGCAGAGCAGCATAGGCCAGCAAATGGCGCGCAGCGCACCGGTAGGCTCAGCCGTCGACCGTATCGCCGCCGCGCGTGCTCAAGATACGACGCTCTTTCCCCTGCATGGCATTAACTCCCGCCTCGAGGGGTTCCGGCGCGAATTGATTGCGTGCGGGGCTGACCTGCAGAGCACCGCGCCGTTCCAGGGCCGGTCCTTTTTCGACGAATATCTCACCGAGCTAAGCGACCTCACTTGTCGGATTGCTTTCATCGGGCAAGTGAAGGCAGGCAAGAGCAGTTTCATCAACGCTTTCGTTAGAAGACCTGGCTTGCTTCCCACGGATATCAATCCGTGGACGACGGCGGTGACCTACCTGCATTTTGGCTGTCGTGATTCGCCATCCGCGGGTGCCCAATTCACTTTCTTTGCTCCGGACGAGTGGCAGCAGTTGACGCATGGGGGCGGACGCATTCGCGAGCTGACGCAGCGTTTGGTTCCTGGTTTCGCAATCGATCAGCTCGAACAGCACGTGGACGCCATGCGGCGGCGCTCGGAGGCCCGGCTCGGAGCAACGCTTGCCGAGGTCATGGGGCAGACGCATGTCTTTCCCGCGGTGTCGCGCGAAATCCTGGAAAAATATGTCTGCTCGGGACCGCAGGCTGCCTCCAAAGATGAAACATCGCATGTCGGCCTCTACTCCGATATCGTGAAGAAAGCCGACCTTTATTTCGGCAGTAGCGAGTTTGGTCTGCCGACCTCAATCATCGATACACCTGGGACGAACGATCCATTCCTCGTGCGCGACGAGATCACCCGCCGCACACTGGAGGCGGCCGACATTTATATCGTGATGCTTACCGCCCGGCAGGCGTTGTCTTCCGCCGACGTTGCACTCTTGCGTATCCTGGGAGGCCTGCAGAAAGACCGCATCGCCGTATTCATCAACCGTATCGACGAGCTTTCGGATATCGCGCGGGATTGCCCGGTGATTGTTGAACAGGTGCGTGCCGGGCTTCGGCGTGAGTTCCCGAACACCGAGATTCCGGTTGTGGCCGGCAGCGCGCTTTGGGCCGAGACCGCTATTGCGCGTTCTGACGCGGATGCCGACGGGATGCTGACCGAGAAGGTGAAGGCCTATGCGGCCTTCCTGGCGGAGCCTGGGGGCAGTAGATCGGGAGCACAGCCCCGCGACACCTTATGGATGTGCTCGGGGCTTTCGATGCTGTCGGCCGTCCTGGCCGACCTAACCTTGCGCAGCCGCAGCGGCCAGGTCCTCAGGCACGTCTGTCGCTCATTCATTCAACTGGCGAAGGTTGGCCGCAATGCTACTGAGCAAGCTATTGCCATCGTCGAGAAGCAAGAGAGGGAGAGTGTTGGCGGCCGGCGCGAGGCGAACGAGGAGCTGCAAGAACTCGAGCTGGACGTTGCCAGGAACGAGCAGCTGCGTGCGGGCCTGCAAGGGTTGCTCGGTGAGCTGCGGGCAAAAATCGACGGCATCATCGAGCCGCACTGTGCCGGCATGCTTGAGGTTCTGCGTGGCACCATTCTGAATTTTTCCGATGCCGAATGTGCTAGGTTGGGCCAGACCTTTGCTCTTGGGCAGCGCGCAGCTTTGCGGCGGTGCGAGACCGCGGGGCTGCGGCGACAGCTCGAAGCAGCCTTCCTGCGCTCCTACCAGGCGGCGGTGCAACAGATCGATACCCTCGAGGCGCGGGTGTTGCCGCAACTGCAGCAACTGCTGAGCAAGTACAATCCGAGCTGGACCCAAAGGTATGAAGAGATCAACGGCGCGTCGGTTGTCGACCTTCCATCCCTGGGCGCGCTCGGCCAGACCGTCGCGCTCGATCTCGAGGTGCCCTGGTGGAAGCGTTGGTGGTCGACGCGCTCTCGGCAGCAGGAGCAAGTCGAGGCCCTGGCTCAGCTCATCCGCAATGATTTTTACCCGATTGCGGACGAACTCGTGCAGGCGGCGCGCACACATCTCAAGGATCGACAAGCCGTGGCGCTGCGCAAATTCACGCTCATTTATATGGGTTTGATGGAGTTCTTGCAGGAACAGAATAGCCGCGGTCGAGCGCGGGCACACCTACTGATCTCTGCGAGACGTCCAACGACGGCTGAGCCACAGCTCCAATCTCAGGCGCGTATCGCGGAATTGGGACGCGAAATTCCCCGGGTTGAGGCCTGGCTGCGCAGGCTAGAGGCCATCGAGGCGACTTGGACCAAGTAGCAGACGCGCTCCGAGGCATCGATGGCACGTCTAACTGTCGGTCGTCCTCTTTTTAGTGCGACGGCTGAAGGCGCTGCCCCCGTTGAGCGGTCGTTGCCCTCCCGCACCCTGGGTTCGGTCCCGCGACCCACAAAGATTTGATCGTTCGACGCTGGCCACTGACCGGTCCAACGTACATTATCCGTCCCCGCATTCCTCGTTCGGTTGCATTACGTCTTTTTTTACTCGCATTGCGAGGGGCCATGAACCAGAGATGACAAAACATTGACGTTTAGGGCGGCTGTTCGAGCCGCGGTGCGGGGCGAGCCATTTCTTGGGGCGCCCGATTATGGCCAATATGGGATTGGTACGGATTTGTCCCGATGGGGGCAAATCCCGAGCTGTTATGTCGGCAAGGGCCGTGTTTATGGCGCATCTGGCCGTCGGGCTGTTGGCTAGCCTCGCGCCCGCCGTTGCCGAGTCGAACCGCGCAGGGACTGACAGCGAGCCGGTAATGCGGTTGACGCAGCGCGCCGAACCTAGGATCTCGGTTCCACCGATTATTCGCGCAGAGCCGGCATCCCAAGCCTCCATTGCTGTCGATGTGGTCCCGCGGGATTCGCTGCCGATTACCGGCTTTATCCGGGTACGCGGGCTCCCGCAGTTCGTCTCCGTTAACGACAGTCACGCCATTGGCCCGGGCGCATGGGCCGTGCCCTTGTACGTACTTCCCGTGCTCAGGATGAATATCCCGGCGGCTTTTTCTGGACGCGCCGAGTTCGAAATCGCGCTGGTGAGCGTCGATGGCCGCACACTCGCCGAAGCGCGGACGACGCTCATTGTGGCGCCGCCGTCGGCTCGCGAGGCGGCAAAACCTGCGCCACCCACACCAGTCGCTGCCGCGGCACCCAGTGAGCCCGTGAGCACGACAGCTGCCGGGGTTGCGCCGACAAGACCACCGCCCCCTGCGAAAGCGGGCACGGAGGAACTCCTCGCCCAAGGCGAGCGCTATCTGGCGCAGGGCAAGGTGGGCGGGGCGCGACTCTTCTTTCGGCAAGCGGCCGATGCGGGAAATGCGCGGGCGGCGATGCGGCTCGCTGCAACCTACGATCCTGCCGAGCTCGCCAGCTTGAAGGTGCAGGGTGTGGCGCCCGATCTGGCCGAGGCGCGCAAATGGTACGAGCGCGCTCGTGAGCTCGGGGCAGCGGAGGCTGACGCGCGACTGGCACGACTTAGCGAAAAGTGATTTTGCGGGTGTGGCGCACCTGCGTGCAGGCCAAACGTAGGCGGAGTAGCAGGTTTCTGAGGAGAGCGCGCAATGCATGCTCGTCTACCCCCGGCAAGGCCATTCCTTTTGGCATTGGCAATGCTCGCACACGTCGGCCCCGCGCTGGCCCAATCCCAGGTATCGACGGCCCAAGCCGGACCGCGCTCGCCGCCGACCGCCGCGGCAGTCGGTGAGCAATCGAGAGCAACTCAGGTCAATAGCTGGACCGTGGGCGTTGCCGGCGGCTTTTTCGAAGGAACCTTCATTCGCTTCGCCGTAGAGCTCGCGAAGGCGCTCGACGACGGGGACAATCTTCGCATCCTGCCCATCGTGAGCTATGGCGGCAATGAAAACATCAACGATCTTCTCTACCTTAAGGGGGTCGACATTGCGATCACCTACACGGACACGTTCGAACTTTACAAAAAATCCGGCCGGGTCAGAAATATCGAGCAGCGGATCAACTACATTTCCGAGCTATTGGTCGGCGAGCTATATATTTTCGGTCGACCGGAAATCAGGTCACTCAAAGATCTAGAGGGCAAAAAGGTCAGCTTAGGCACCAAGGGGGGAAGCGCGACAACCACCGGTCCAATTGTATTTGAGCGGCTTGGTGTTCGCCCCGAGTTTGTTTACATCAATAACACCATTGCCCTGGAAAAGATGAAGACCGGCGAGATTGACGCCATCGTCTCGACGGGCGGCAAGCCCAACGACTTGTTCGTCAAGCTCAAACCGGAGCCGGGATTTCATTTTATTCCCGTGGAGTACGGTCCGGTTTTCGCGGATTATTACCTGCCGTGCCCGCTGTCCCACGCCGACTATGCGCACCTTATTCCCGCGGGGCAAGCCGTCGACACGTTGTGCATGTCGGCCGTGCTTGCGGTCTACAATTTCCCGAAAGGCACCGATCAATCCCGGCGTCTTGAGCGCTTCATTAGCTATTATTTTGAGCAGTTCGATAAACTCAAGCAGCCTTCCTTTCATCCCAAGTGGAGGGATGTAAACCTCGCCGCAAAGGTTCCCGGCTGGAACCGCTATTGGCTGGCCGCAGATAAGCTGGCGGCGATGGAGAAGGCAGCAAGCCTCAACAATCGGACGGCAAAGCCGGTTCGATCGGGCGAAGCGGTCGGCGCCAAGTCATCCGAGCATGAAGCGCTTTTCAGGGATTTCTTGATTTGGATGAAGCAGCAAGAAAAAAAATGACGACGTCAGTTGAAGGGTAAACTTAATAATGCCCGCCGAAACCTTGATGAGCTCCACTTATCATGCGAGCGACGGAGCTGCTTATGAATACTGGTTGGGTCGCTGGGCGCGTCGGCTGGCTGAGCCTTTTTTAAATTTTGCAGCTTTACCCGATGAAGGTGACATTCTCGATGTCGGCTGCGGCACCGGTGCACTTGCCTTCGCAATGACCGAGCGTTGGCCGAGCCGACGCGTGGTTGGGATTGACATCGCGCCTAGCTTTGTCGAGTACGCCCGCGCGCGCCGAAGTGGGCAAACGCCAATCCTGGAGGTGGCCGATGCCTGTGCGCTGCCTTACCAGGCCGGACAATTCAGCGCTGCAGCGACGCAGCTTGTCCTCATGTTCATTCCGATGCCGGAGGTGGCGCTGCAGCAAATGAAGCGGGTCGTGCGTTCGGGGGGGACGGTTGCGGCGGCCCTGTGGGATTTTCGCGGCGGGCTCATCTTCCAACGCCTGCTCTGGGATACGGCGGCGGCAATCGATCCGCAGGCGCGCGCTACCCGGGATCGGATTTTTGCTAACCCGCTGGTTTTACCAGAGGGGTTGTTCACTTTGTTCCGCGCCGTCGGACTGAGCGATGTCGAACGTAGCTCGCTCACCATTCGCATGGATTTTGCCAATTTCGAGGACTACTGGCAGCCCTTTCAAGGTGGGCAAGGGCCGGTTGGCCGCTACTTCGCCGAGCTCGCTCCCGATTTGAAGGCATGCATCAAGCACGCCGTCCGCGACGCCTATTGTTCCGGTGCCGCCGACGGGCCGAGATCTTTGACGGCCACCGCTTGGGCGGTGAAGGGAATAGTACCCTAGTGAAATACGAATTATTCGCTGACGAAGTATTTAAGGTCGAGGTCCGTCGTGGTTACATCAAGTGCAGCCGACATTGGTCTTCGCACATCCACCGGCACGCGTTGGGCGCAGCTGGCGTTTGGCATCATCTGCATGGTGATGGTCGCGAATCTTCAACTCGGCTGGACGCCCTTTGTCGATCCCATCGATCAGAAACACCATTGGGGCCGCTACGCAATCCAATGGGCATTCACGATCTTTGTGTTGACCCAGACCTGGTTCGTCCCGCTGCATGGGTATTTGGTCGATCGGTTCGGTCCACGTCTCATGTTGAGTGCAGCCGGCATCCTCGTTGGGGCGGCATGGGTACTTAATTCCTTCGCCGACTCGCTGCTATTGCTCTACTTGGCGGCGGTGATCGGCGGCCTTGGAGTTGGCATCGTCTATGGCGGCGCCGTGGGTAACGCGCTCAAGTGGTTTCCGGATCGCCGCGGCCTGGCAGCGGGCCTCACAGCTTCCGGCTATGGTGCGGGCTCAGCGCTCACGGTTCTGCCAATCCAGGCGATGATCCAGACGCAGGGTTATGAGGCGGCATTCTTTTGGTTTGGGCTCGGTCAAGGAATCGTCGTCTTGCTGGTGGCCCAGCTTATACGTGCGCCAAACTCGGAAGAAATAGTGGTGCCGCCTGCGCGCGCGGTGCAGCAGAGCGAGCGCGATTATACCTTGTCTGAAGTGGTGAGGTCCCCACCGTTTTGGATAATGTATGCCATGTTCGTGATGGTGGCTGTCGGGGGCTTGATGGCTCAAGCGCAGCTCGCGCCGATGGCCAAGGATTTCGGCATCGTCAACGCTCCCGTCACCTTTCTGTTTTTGACGCTACCCGCACTCACCTTCGCTCTTGCACTCGACCGGGTGATGAATGGCCTGACACGGCCGCTTTTTGGCTGGATTTCTGATCACATCGGGCGCGAGAACACCATGTTCATCGCCTTCACACTGGAGGCGCTCGCGGTCTACGGTTTGCTCACATTTGCACATGATCCCTTGTTGTTTGTCCTTCTCTCCGGTCTGGTATTTTTTGGCTGGGGCGAGATCTATGCCTTGTTTCCAGCCTTGTGTACGGACCTTTACGGTCGGAAATTTGCAAGCGCAAATTACGGCTTGCTGTACACGGCTAAAGGTATGGCCGCCCTTGTCGTACCTCTGGCAAACCTGTTACCTGCTGGACCCGGAAGTTGGAAGATCGTCTTCATGCTCGTTGCGGCTCTCGATCTAACCGCAGCCCTATTGGCGCTGCTGGTTCTCAAGCCTTTGCGCAAGCGCTAGCGGATGCTTGCACCGGCTGCGAACCACCGCATCTGTCACGACGATCGGGGCTACTGCTCGCGGCCTTAGGGCTTGCCCTTCAGCTTAAAGGAGGCAAAAAACTGCTCCTTCGCAGCTGATGCCACGTCGCGATGGGCAATCGGCGCCTCGATGCTCAGTAAGTAGAGCGCAGTCCCGGTCTTTATGTACTTGAAATGAGCCGTCGACGTCGGGTTGCTGACGGAAAACGCTACGATATCGGTTCCATCTTTGCTGCTGCGGCTTAGGTCGGACACCTTGTTGGCCGGGTTTGATGCGAAGGATTTAGGAATGGCGCTGAGATCGGCCGGCGTTTTGCTCGACGCTGGCGACTCGGTGGCCGCAAACTTGATCCCCTCCGAGCTCTTAGCGCCAACCACATGGGTCGTAGCGCCGGTGCTCGGCTCGTGGGTCGTGAAATCGTTGAACGGTATGGGCATTCGGATCGCAAATGACCCCTTGGTCGACACGGCAAGATGCCATCCCGAACCATCGTCGGCGTTGACGCCAACGCGATGCATTTCGAGCTTGGGTTGCTGAGCGTCGGTCTGTCCACTGGCGAAAGTCACCAGTGTCAGAAAGGCGAGCCCCACGATCGAAATAACTTTGAACATATGCGAGCTCCCATGGTCGCGCACCGAAGCAATCGCTAGCCGATTGTGTGTTGCAAAAAAGGGCAAGACCAGTTGCCGAGGCGGTAAGGGGCGGCGCGTGTGGCGCCACTGCAACCGTTGAGGCCGGACGCGGCCGCCGCTTGAAGGCGTTCTGCCCCGTTTACCGTCGCGCAACCGATCGGGCGCTCCCACGTTTCGTCGCTTTTTCCGTTGGCGCTGGGACCGAATTGGTTTGCACGCCGCGCCATCTCGGCGATATGCGGGCGCGGAGTGTTCAGGTGTTGGGTTGACCGCAGGAGGCAAGCAAAGGCGCCGGTTCGGCAGCAACCTTTGGATCCTGAACAATGGCAATGCCACCCTGCTGCTTGACCATGTACAGACCCGCCCTTCCATCGTTGAGCGCGCCCGTCAGAATGACGCCGCACGAATGCAGGTCAAGCGTGGACCGCAAGAGAACAGGGCGCGGCCGGCGATTGATCCGCTGTTCCGATCGGCCGCGGCATCCTATGGGCATCGAGGGCGATGCGGCAAGCAACGGCTAAAGCAGACGCGCTTTAGCGAGACCGTTCTCCCACCAAGAAAACTCAAGCCCGCTCGGCAGCACAGAGCCTGCAATCGGCGCGGGACGCCTGCCGCAATTCCTGCAGCTTCACTGCACTGTCGCTGCCGATGAGCCATGGCTTCGATGACCGAAAGCCGCCTCTTCGCTCGGTCAGCCAATTCACCTGCTCAACTCCCGGGCACGACGCCACAGGCGATGCGGCCCTTACCGCCGCCGTTTTCCGGATTGTCGCTGTAGTTGTCACCGCCCTCGTGAATGACCAGGGCGCGACCCAACACGTCCGACAGCTTCAGCTTCGGTGCCACAACGGTCTCGTCGACACCGGCGGCATTGGCTGTGAGCGATGGCAGATCACCCTTGTGACCCGCGCCTTGCGGACCTTGATGGGACTTCTTGCCTTCCGGGTCGTAGTGAGCGCCAGCGGCACCGCCGGGTTCCAGCTTGCCATCCTTGCTGGCCGCTGCACAGTCACCCTTCTCGTGCAGGTGAAAGCCGTGCTTGCCGGCGGCAATTCCACTGACGGCAACTTTGAAGGCCGTGCCTTTGTTGTCTTCGCTGATGGTCACGGTGCCGATTTTTTCACCGACCCCGGCATCGGACACTTTGTTCATGTTGACGGTTAGCTGCTGTGCCACGGCGACACCCGTCGCAACAGTCAAGATCGCGGCCACGCCGCTGAGCGTCTGGATGGATGTCTTCATGGCCTTCTCCAAGAGAGGAAGTTCCAAGAGAGGAAGTTCCAAGAGAGGAAGTTCATTGACGTGCGCCGCATGCCGCCATGCTACCCACTGCAACTGGAGTTGGCGGCCACGGTTCCTCGTTACGGCACGTGAGGCTTTGTTACGGCACGTGAGGCTTTTGCGGCGCAAAAGCGAGCTCCGTCTTGAAAAAGCGCCCGCCCCGCGGACCTAAGGCGCCGGCTGGGGTGTTTTGCTCGATAACATTCATTCCGATCAGGACCAAAACTCATGCAAAAGTGGCCAATTGTTTTTGCGGCGGCAGCAACGCTTGCGTTTCCATTGGTAGGGCGCGCCGAAGACGCAGCGCACCCGGACACTGACGCGCTGAAACAGAACTTTCTGGCGGAGCATGAGATTGGTCGCCGCTATCAGGTCGATCCCAACAACCTGCCACCGCCAAAATCCGGTTCAATCGTTACCAATCGCGCCTTGACCTTGCCCTACACCGGGCAAGCTCCCCAGGTGCCGCCCGGGTTCTCCGCTACCCCGTTTGCGACCGGTCTCACCAATCCACGCCGCCTTTTGGTGCTTCCCAATGGGGACGTCCTGGTGGCTGAGCAAAATACCGGCTATCTGACCTTGCTGCGCGGCATCGACGGTCCCGGGCATGCGGCCTGGATCGAAAGGCACGTGGAGGATCTCAACAAACCTTACGGCCTTGCCTGGCGCGACGACCATGTGCTGGTCGCCGATCAGGACGCCATCTGGCAGGTGCCGCACCAAATCGGCGCCTTACGCGCGGGTCGCACGCAGCAGCAGCGTGTCGAGCAGGTTCCGCCGGAGCAACGTAAGCCAGTAGCAGGCGCCTACGGGGCACAGGTGCTCACCGACAAGGGCGTGTTTGGAATTGTTCAGGGTCACCAGAACCGACCCATCGTTATCGATCCAAAGTCCGGGGCACTGTTTGTTGGCGTCGGTTCCTCGGGCAATCTTGGCGTCGAACCCGAGCCCAAGGCGACCATCCAGCGCTTCGACTCCGATGGCTCACACCAGACCACCTTCGCTTCCGGCACACGCAACCCAACGGCGCTTGCCTTTCATCCCCGCACCGGAGAGCTATGGGCGGCGGTCCAGGAGCGCGACGGCCTCGGCGACAGGCTACCCTCGGATTATTTGATCCGCGTGCAAGAGGGCGGGTTCTACGGTTGGCCTTACGCCTACATCGGCAAGCATCCACAGCCTGGTTTTGCCAATCGTGCGCCGGACAAGGTCGAGGCTACCCTCACCCCCGACCTCCTGTTTGAAGCCCACTCGTCCGTGCTCGATCTCGTTTTTTACGACGCCGACCAGTTTCCTCCGGATTACAAGGGCCATGCGTTTGTCGCTCTCAAGGGATCGTGGAACCGCTCGCAGCCGACAGGTTACAAGGTCGTGCGCGTTCCGTTCAGGGACGGCAAGCCCGAAGGGTTCTACGAGAATTTCATGGTGGGATTTTGGGCCTCCGGGGAGCGCCGCGCCGAGGTTTGGGGCCGCCCGGCCGCGCTAGCGGTGGCCAAGGATGGCGCCCTGCTGGTGGCCGACGACACCGGCGGTACGATCTGGCGCGTAGCTTACACGGGAGCGCAAAAAAGCGAGTGACGCAACCGATCAGGGCGTGAGTGGAATTTCTGCCGCTGTCGGAGGCTCCGCTAGCTGCGGTGCCAGAGTGGTATTGGATTGTATTTACTCAAAAGCTAATTGCGCCGCGGATCTTGCGTTGGCGCGACGGAGGTCTGCAGAGCTTGCCGCCGGGAACGGCGATGACACGTCGGCGGTCCGCGTCTGAGCAAAGGCACGTCGACCCTCGACCCTCCGCAACCTCGCGGCGGTTGCGGGTGTGCTTGAATTGAGATCGCCGAGGAGCGGCCTTTACTCCCCCAATGTGTCGTGGACATAGAGGCGACGCACAGCGACGTCGAACACTATGGTTAGGGGAAACCCCAATACAAGACCCAATGGTCCAAACAGTACACCCATGGCCACTACCGCGAACAGCCCGACCGCGGGTGCAATGGACAGCATCTGATCGGCGATCAGAGGCGTGAGCAAATTGCTTTCCGCCTGCTGCACGGCAACGAGCACCGCAAGTGCAAGGAGAACGGTCTGCCAGTCCTGGGTGCTGGCAATGAGGAGGGCGGGGATGGCCGCCAGGACAGGCCCGATAATTGGCAGAAATTCGGCCAGGCCGACAATCACCGCCAAGGCGAAGGCCGAAGGGACACCAACGAGCCATAAACCAAGTCCAGTGAAGGTTCCCACCAGCAGCATGGCAATTGCCTGCCCGGCAAGCCACCGCTTGAGGCCGATGCCCGCATCGTCCAGCGTCGCCTTGACATTGGGCTGGAGTGCCGGGGGAATAAGCTTGAGGATGCCGTCGCGGTAGAGGCTTGGGTTACTGGCCAAATAGAGGCCACCAAACAGGATCAGCAGCAGCGATCCGAAGGCACCGGCAATTGTTGTACTCCAGGCAATGATGCGGCTCGCCAAACCTCCAAGCGCAGAGGCCGCAGCGCCATTGCTGATCATATCCGCAGCGGAGCCAAGTTGCATTTGGGCGGCTAGCCGGTTTAGGGCCTCTGGCAATATTGCAAACACGTTGCGCATTTCGGCTGCAAGCTCGGCGCCAAAATAAAATCCAGCGGCTGCAAGCAGGAGGACGATGCTTGCCCCAGAAATCAGAAGTGCCAAGGGTCGCCCGACGCCGGCGTATGTATGTAGCGGAGCGGCGATGCTGTGGAGAATCACGGCGAACAAGACCGCACCGAACAGCAGGAGGAGAATATCGGACAATGCCCAGACGGCAGCGACGAGGGTACCGACAGCAACGACCATAAAGACCCGGCGGAGGAACGCGATATCGGTGGTTTGACGTGTGTTCGGCATTAGCTGTACCGGGATCACCCGCTGCCGGTCAGATAGGCCGGCAGCAGGAAGCTTGCAACGGAGGTCCGCAGAACCGCGGCTGTCGATAGCAGCGCAAGCGGCCCGGCGAACGCGAAGTCCACGCGTGCTGAAGCCGAACGCGTGCCTCGCGCGCGACGTAGCCACCCCGAATGACGCCAATGCCCAGTTTGACAAGGTCGAGGTCGTCGAGAACGGGTGGCGTTATCGACATCGCACGCAACTCCACCGAGTTCGCATTCCGTAGGCCGGAAACCACCCAACAATTCCCCAATAGCCGCGGCTAGCCGCCACAGCGTAAGGGCCAGACCAGGCAAGCAGGACAAAGGCCGTCGCCGAACCAGCGATTGAGGTGGGAAGCCAGCTAGCGATTGACCCAAAGCGCCGGGGAGCGACTGTGGTCATGTCATTTGCCGTTCACGTTGCCCGGAGCCCGCGCGCGAACTGGAGATCTCGAGACCTATGATCGTTTGCGCCGCGATAATCTGCCAGGCGCGCGGTCCGGCATCGTTAGCGGCGGCGACCGCGAGCCGGACTGCAACCGTGGCTATCGCGCCGAAGCAGACAGCAAAACTGTTATCATCCGCCGGCGCTGACGTGCACCCAAGCTGCATTACCGACCCGACACTGGACATGGGTACTGGACATGGGTGCCGCGAAGGCAACCGAGGATTGCAACGCTCGACCAATTCGAATGTTCCGGTCGCGGAGCGGCTCGAGGATCGCCTGTGCGTTCAGGCTTATCTATCGTAGCGCAGATCGGCACTGCCGCGAGTTGGGGCTGCTTATCCGGCGGTTTTCGCCCCTTGCGATTGGCTCGCTAGCCCCAGGGCATGGCGACAAGGGGAAAAATCCCGCGATCAGAACTTTGAGTGGCAGCGATGAGGTGATCGGCTCACGATCCCCGCAAGAGCCGAGAAACCCGAAGTAGTGGCGGAGCTGAACGTCGCGGGTGCCGGGCTAGAGCTGAAGCAGTGAAGGCGACTTTTGTGCTCACCGGACCCCATTTTCGCTGTTACTTGGCAACATCGGCCCGACCGCGTCACACCTCAGTTTGCCTCTAGCGCGGCACACTATGGGTTCGGTTCGGCACAGGACTGGCGCCTTATGCGTGCGACCACCGCGCGCGCCCCATGAAATCATAGATAATGTGCGGCGTGGGTCAAAGCGCGTCAGATTGGGTCGCCGCAGGCCGACCGCAACGTTGGCGCATGGCCGATCCCAATACTGCCGCGGCAGCAGCAGGGACGATCGATAAAGCAACGCGCTAGGGCGGCTGCGCCGGCGGTTACGTCCAGGGCCAAGGCTGCGGGGTGTGCACCCAGAGCTGGTTCATGGCCAGGCCTGGCGCTCTCATGGCAAAGTATGGTCGGCAGCATCGCCAGTTAAGAGCAGGCAGACGAGGAGCCAGGCGCCATGCAGGTGGGATTCATTGGATTGGGAACTATGGGTGGCGGCGTGGCAGCCAATCTTCAGAAGGCCGGCTACCAACTCATCGTGCATGATATACGCCGGAACTTGGCGACGCCGCATCTTACGGCCGGTGCCAGGTGGGCAGACAGCCCCATGTCGCTCGCGGCACAATCGACGGTGATTTTCACGTCGCTGCCCGGCCCGCCGGAGGTCGAAGCCGTGGCGCTCGGACCCAACGGGCTGGTCGAGGGCATGCAGAAGGGGAGCGCCTGGTTCGATCTCACCACCAACTCACCGACGCTGGTGCGCAGAATTCACAAGATCTGCGGGGAGCGGGGCTTGCACCTGCTTGACGCTCCGGTGAGCGGCGGACCTCAGGGCGCCAAGTCGGGGCGGCTTGCCGTCTGGGTGGGCGGCGAGGAGGCAATCTTCGATGCCCACAGACAAGTGCTCGGCGCCTTCAGTGACGCGCCCCGCTACATCGGCCCAATCGGCGCCGGCTCGGTGGCCAAGCTCGTGCACAACTGCGCCGGCTACGCGATCCAAACGGCGTTGGCGGAGGTCTTCTCCATGGGGGTCAAGGCCGGGGTCGAGCCGCTCGCCCTGTGGGAAGCCGTGCGTACCGGAGCCAGTGGGCGCCAGCGCACCTTCGACCGTCTGCACGACCGGTTTCTGGCGAACAAGTATGATCCTCCAAGCTTTGCCTTGGCGCTTGCGCACAAGGATATGCGGCTTGCTACCGAGCTTGGCCGCGAGCTCGGCGTGCCGATGCGGCTCGCCAACCTCGCGTTCGCTGAAATGACGGAAGCGCTCAACCGTGGCTGGGAGCACCGCGACAGCCGATCGCCCATGCTGCTGCAGCTCGAACGGTGTGGCCTCAAGATCGAAATCGATCCTCAGCGGATCGAAGAGGTTCTCGACCGCGATCCGCCGCTCAATCCCTTACCCAAGCGCGGCTAAGCCGACCGACCGCCGTTTGGGTGGCCGGCGGCCGCTATCACCGGGATTGGTCGGTACCCCGCGGCAACGCATTTTATCGGACACAATCCCGGCCGCGCCCGATTGTTCGCTTCTGTGCACGGGGATTCGACCCGCAATCGCGATAGCTGGCTGCACCGCTGCACGGCGCTGCTGGTGTCGCAATTCGTCTGAGCCTCGCTCAATTGCTGCAGGGTCGTGAGGAGACGTGACAGCTGATAGTACCGGAACCTCCAGAACAGCTCTCCGACTTGCTCGCGGACAAAGGCCATCTGGCCCAACGCCGCCCATATTCCCAGGCGGTGAAGTCGGCCCAAGCGCGCACGGCCGCGGCCTGCGCCTGCGCCTTGCTGGGCCCGGTGCCCTGGCCATCGTGGAAATGATCGGCCATGCAAGTTTTGCCGGCAACTTTCACCCAGGCGTGTATGCCCGCCAAGCCCATGCCGTCCTGGGCCGCCACGCTAGCCGGCGCGGCGCTGAGTGCCATCGTGCCCAGGCCAAGACCGACAATAACTCCTCGCATGGGTTTTGCCCTTTTGTAGCCCCGTGCCGCTCGGCCCGGCCGTAAGAAGACCGAGCGAGTTCCAGCGGGGACAAATTGTAGGGCGCAACGTTGCGCCGTTGGCGCCAAATCTGCGCCGCAGGTAAACAGCCGGTTAAAAGCATGAGCTACAAGTTGCGAGAGACCGACCAGCGCGTCGCAGCGTCGCTAGCTCGGGTACGAGGACGATGCGCTGCCTTTGAATGCTGAAGAGGTGCTTCCCCAAGGCTTGCTGCCATTATCGATGCTCTAACCGTAGCGCGAGGACAGCAAATAAGCCGACGGTTGCGGCAAAAACCAAGGTTGCGACAAGGGAACTCGTCAGTGTCGAGATCACGCCAATGCCGATGACAGGCAGCGCATTGCCGCAAAAGACGCAAATGAAGTAGCTGGACATCATGGCAGCGCGACGATCGTGTGGGGCTATTTCGTTAACCACCTGCATACTGCCGCGATAACCGAGACCCCGGCGACGCCGCAGGCAGCCGTTGCAGCAAGCAGAACCGTTGTCGAGCTCAGCACCTCGGCTGCTACCAGCAGGACGACGCTTGGTAGCATCAAGCCGGCCCCCCACTGCATCGCCAGGCGGCTCGGTAAATACCGGGTCAACAAAATGGTGCCGGCAACGACGGTAGCGAGCTCAAAGAAAATGGCGCCGGCAACGGCATGGTTGGTCACGTGCAAGCGCTCGGCCAATAGAGTGGGTGAGATTGCGGCGTAGAAGCCCACCAGTGCCATGGCACCAAATCCCGCCGTGGCTGGCGCTATGAATTGCGACCGAACGTTGGCTGGCAGCGCCAGCCGCGGCCGGAGCGGAACGCGTCGGATGCTTCGAACCGGACGCGACACGGTTTCGTGAACACGCCAGGCTGCTAGGCCGATCGCCAAAAGTGCAAGCAAATACCCGATGAGACCGAGATGGAGCGGCCACGGGAAGTATTGTGCTAGCAAACCCGACAACAGGGAGCCGGCGCCAAGTCCAACGAAGTTGGAGGTTGTGGCTATGGTGGCCGACCGGGCGGAATCCTCGTGGGATACGAGCTCGGTCAGCCAAGCGGTGGCAGTGCCCGAACCAACACCAAGAGCTAAGCCACTCAGGAAGCGCCCGACATACAGGGCCGAAGTGCTTCCTGCAATCAAGAATGCCAAGGTGCTGCCGATCGCAATCGACACGGCAGCAAGTGTCCCCCAGCGCCGACCAAGCTTATCGGACAGCTGGCCAAATAAGAGCAGCGCCGCCAAATTTCCGGCGACATAGATCGCGTAGATCAGCGTCAAGGCAATTTGCGAGAAGCCGAACCGTTCCTGGTAGATGACATAGAGCGGCGTCAGCAGCGTGCTGCCGGCAAAAAGCACGGCGATCATCACGGCTACGGCCGCTATTGCTGGGCTGCCGCGGTAATCGGTGTCCCGCAGTCGCAGAAAGTTGGAAAGATCGCTAACTACCATGGCCGCGCTCACAACACCTGACCCAACGCAGCGTTGTGGGCCAGCGTTCCGCCCGGCGGTTCAATGTCACGCGACAAGCTGGACATTGGTCCCAACACCATCGCAGCAACTTGGCTGGCGCTAGCGGTCGGGATGCCGGTGCATAGCTGGTCAGCGATTTGCAGGCGACACCGTGAAGCTCGGGCTGCTGAGGCGCGTCACGCGGTCGCTTCATCAGCAGAGTGCCCGACCACTATTTTTGCATCCTTGCGGAGCCGCTCCTTGCATCCCTTGCGGGGGCCGCCTCACGCACGCGGTCAAGCCAAACTTTTGCAAGCCATCACGAACTCGGGAGCAAAGGTGCGCTTCGCCCTTGGAACTAGTCAAAGGGAACGACATTAGCCACAAGCGCTGCTCATAGACCACGTGGAACTCCACCCATGCCCCAAAAATCGGCTCCTGCATTTGGCTTTAGCCGCCGTTTATTTATTGGCGTCACGGCGACCTTGGCGGCAGTGCGCGCGCTCACCCCGTCGCGTGGAGACGCCCAACAGCTTCGCAACGACGCACAAGACGCGGCCGCTGATGCCACTGGGCGATCGGGAGTTTCTCTCAGGATCAATGGCCGGCCGGTCAGCCTATCCCTGGATTCGCGTACAACCTTGCTTGATGCGCTGCGCGAGCATGCAGGCCTGACCGGTAGCAAGAAAGGCTGCGACCACGGCCAGTGCGGGGCCTGCACGGTGCACGTTGCCGGGCGTCCCGTTTTGTCATGCCTCACGCTTGCGGTAATGGCCACCGGCAAGGAAATTACGACCATTGAGGGGTTGGCTGGCGCTGTGGATGGCCGCCTGCACGCCCTGCAGCAAGCCTTCATCGACAATGACGCCTTCCAATGTGGCTACTGCACGCCCGGACAGATCATGTCGGGCGTCGCCTGTCTGCAAGCCGGCAAGGCCGGCACCGAGGCTGAGATTAGAGAATACATGAGCGGTAATCTCTGCCGCTGCGCGGCTTATCCCAACATTGTCGCGGCAATCCAGGACGCCAACTCGAAGATGGAGAGGACGTGATGCGGCCCTTCAGCTATCACCGCCTCCAGCAGCCCAGTGATATTGCGACCCTGCGAAACTTTTCGTCGCGGGATGCCTATATAGCGGGTGGCACCACGCTCCTGGACTTGATGAAACTCGACGTCATGCGTCCCGCACGGGTCTTTGATTTGGATGCTCTATCACGGACGGACCTTGGAAGCATTGAAGCCGCCGACAGCGGTTTGTATCTCGGGGCACTGGTGCGAATGGCCGATGCCGCCGATCATGAGCATGTGCGCGACAATTACCCGGTCGTCAGCGACACGCTCAATCTCGCCGCCAGCCAGCAGATCCGAAATATGGCGAGCCTGGGCGGCAACGTTCTTCAACGCACTCGCTGTCCCTACTTTCGCGACACGAGCTGGAGCGCCTGCAACAAGCGCAATCCCGGCTCTGGTTGCGCCGCCATCGGCGGCTTCAACCGCATGCACGCCGTGCTGGGCACGAGCAACGATTGCATCGCGACCTATCCGGGTGATTTCGCCCAGGCTTTGATCGCGCTTGACGCCGATGTTCTCATCATAGGTCCGCAAGGGGACCGGACCATCAAGTTTTCACAACTGCATATCGAGCCCGCCGATCAACCGGACATCGAGTCTTCCTTGGGTCCTGGCGAGCTGATCCGAGCGTTCCGGGTTCCGGCAGGTCCATGGACGCGGCGCTCGGCCTACGTCAAGGTGCGTGATCGCGAGTCCTACGAATTCGCGATGGCATCAGCGGCGGTGGCGCTACATCTCGACGGTGACGTTATCAGCGAAGCTCGCATTGCTCTCGGTGGTGTCGCCACGGTGCCCTGGCGGGCGCGAGCAGCGGAGCGTCGGCTTGCCGGAAAGCACCTCGATGAGGCCGCGGCCCTCGACGCAGCTGAAGCAGCGTTCGCTGATGCCCGTCCTTACCGACATAACGGCTTCAAAATCGAACTCGGCAAAGCCACGCTGGTGCGAGCGCTGCTGCAGGTCAAGGCGATGGAGATCTAAACATGGCAGATCCGGCGATTCCGATGCCGAAGGCGAATATGGGCCGGCCAGCCGCCCGGATCGATGGTCGTGAGAAGGTGACCGGTGGGGCGCGTTATGCCTCCGACTTCGCGGTAGCCAATCCCGCCTATGCGTTCCTGGTGACCAGTGGCATCGCGCGCGGACGCATCAGCAGCATTGACCTGGCCGAGGCCAAGCATGTGCGCGGTATTCTGACTATTCTCACACACGAGAACGCCGCCCACGAAATCAAGAAAGTCGACTTCTTTGCCGATGGTGGCCCCGTTTCTGAAACGATCGTCCCGCTCTCGGGTCCCGAGATCTGGCACGACGGGCAGATCGTCGCCGTTGTGGTGGCGGATACTTTCGAGGCCGCGCGCGAGGCGGCCTACCGCACGCAGATCGCCTATGTCACCGAAGATCCGTCGGCAACCTTCGACTCGCCCGGCTCCCTGGTCGTGGCCGCTAAGGACGTCGCCAAGAAGCATGAAGATCCGGAAGTCGGCGATGTTGAGGAGGCGCTCAGGACAGCCGAGGTGACGATTGACGCTCACTATGGCACGCCCACGCAGCATCACAATCCGATCGAGCTGTTTACGACGACTTGCGCCTGGAATGGACCGAAGCTCACGATCTATGAGGGCAGCCAGTATGTGCATGGTCTCAGGAACGGAATAGCCGCACAGCTCGAGATCGATCCGGGGAACGTTCATGTCATCAACCCCTACGTCGGCGGGGCCTTTGGGTCGCGGGGCTCAATGACGCAACGAACGGCGTTGGTCGCGGTAGCCGCCAGGCGGGTTGGGCGGCCAGTAAAGCTGGTGGTGACGCGAGATCAAGGTTTCACCATCGGCACCTATCGTGCCGAGACACGACACCATATCCGTCTTGGCGCCAGCCGCGATGGTAAGCTCAACGCTTTGCTGCACGAAGGCTGGGAAGTCACATCTCGAGCCGATGCCTACAAGGTGGCCGGCACCGATGCATCCTCACGCATGTACGCCTGTCCCAATGTGTGGACCAAGGTCAATCTGGTACGAACAGATCGCAATACGCCCGGCTTTATGCGCTCACCGCCCGAGGTACCTTACATCTATGCGCTCGAATGCGCGATGGACGAGCTGGCGGTCGTCCTCAGAATGGATCCAATCGAGTTGCGGCGCGTCAATGACACCAAGGTCGAGCCCATCAAGGGTCTTCCCTATACCAGCCGGTCCCTAATGCCGTGCTTCGACGCAGCCGCGAAGGAGTTTGGCTGGTCGGAACGCAGGCCTGAGCCGATGTCGATGCGCGATGGCGACTGGTTGATCGGATATGGCTGCGCCATGGCCACCTACCCCTCCCACATGGCGCCAGCTTCAGCGCGCGTGCGCGCTGGCGCCGACGGGAGGGTCAGGGTGCAGACAGCGGCACACGAGATTGGTACCGGTGCCTACACGGTGATTGCGCAGGCCGCATCGACACGGTTGGGCGTGCCCATTGAAAACGTTTCGGTAGAGCTCGGGGACAGCATGCTGCCGCCGGTGACGGTCGCAGGTGGTTCGCACTCCACGGCAAGTGTCACCATGGCTGTCGCCAAGGCCTGCGAAGCCATCAGTGCCAAACTGGCTGCCGGCTCGCTCGGCCTCGGTGGCGTCGATTTGGCGGAAGGCCTCAAGCGACTGAACGTCGGCGCGCTGGAGGAATATGGCGAGTGGGCACCTGACGGCGTACCCACAACGGCGCTGCAGGATCTCTACAAGGGTAAGGTCAATATCACCGGTGGGACACGGTTGAAGGATCGCATCCAATTCGCGTTTGGCGCGGAATTCGTGGAAGTCCGTATCCACGCACGCACCCACGAAATACGGGTGCCTCGCATCGTGGGTGCATTTGCGGCTGGACATATCGTCAATCCCCGTACCGCTCGCAGCCAGTTGATGGGCGGCATGATCTGGGGTATCGGCTCGGCGCTGCACGAAGCGACCGAGCTTGATGAGGGTGCGGCGCGTTACATCAATGACAATCTGGCCGACTACCTTATCGCCGTGAATGCCGATGTGCCTGAACTAAAGGTCATTCTCGTGCCCGAAGAGGACGATCGGGTAAATCCCGCGGGTATCAAAGGCGTCGGCGAACTTGGCAATGTAGGCACAGCTGCGGCGATCGCTAACGCCGTCTTTCATGCAACTGGCAAGCGGGTTCGCCAACTTCCGATTCGGTTGGAGAAGTTGCTGGACGTTTAGAACTGCCGGCGCGCCCAGTCCTAAGTCACCCGGCGCACCGGATTGTGAAGGTCCTTCCTTCTTGTTTGAGGACGTGGCTCGGTGCCTACCTTGAGACAAGACTTCGTGCTCGGGAAAGATCCTCAGGGGCTCTTCGATGTAAAGGCGCTCCGAGTGGACGCCAGCTTCCGGATATGCTGCAGGTCGCGGACGAACTCGCGATACGCCTTCGCCCTGGCGCTTCGTTCTGGCATTCGGAGCAAGTAGGACGGGTGCACCGTAATAAAGCCGGCGCGCCCGTGAAAATCCGCCGGCCCTCGGAACCGCGCGATCGGCAGAGGTTTGCCGGCGAGAGCCAATACGGCTGTTGCGCCGAGGGCGACCACGACCTTTGGGTGCACGAGCTTCAGTTCCTGGTCCAGCCACCACCGATAATGCTTCACTTCACCCGCTGTTGGCTTCTGATGGATGCGACGTTTGCCACGCTGCTGGAACTTGAAGTGTTTGACGGCATTGGTGACATAAACACGCTGCCGGTCAACGCCCGCATCGGACATTGCCCGGTCGAGCAGTTGGCCGGCGGGCCCGACGAAGGGCCGGCCTTGACGGTCCTCCTGGTCACCCGGTTGCTCGCCGACCAGGGCGATTGAAGCACCGATAGGACCCTCGCCCAGGACAGCGTGCTTCGCGCCCGGCACCGGCGGCTTGGACGCCGCGATAATGGCGTTAAGCGCGGCAAGGCTTTTGGGCTCGACCTCTTCTTGGGGTATGTTGCTGGCTAGGGCTCTCTTCGGTGACATGTTGCGCCGCCTGCTCCTTGTTTAGCGTCAAGGCGCAACGCGCAGAGGCCGGCATTGTTCGCTGCACCTGCCGGACGCATTGGATGATGCGGGCACTATTGGATGATCGCGGGTAGCCCAGCAGGGCAGTGCACCGAAAGCTGCCGCTTGTTTGCAAACTTGAGCCTTTCCGGCATCCAGCCTATGGGGCGCGCGATCCGATCGTTCGACGACAACCATAGCTCCGGCTTCGAACGGTCGACCAAAGGTCCAATATATATGCAATTTTTGCCGCCGCTGGTGGAACCGACGTCATTGGCTCACGTTGCGGCAGCACACCCTTCCGGGCGGACGGGGTGCTCAGTTTGCTCGTGAAACGAGACGGAGATGGCCTGATGCAAATCCGAGAAGCAATGACGCAAGACGTCCAAATCGCCCGACCGAACCAGTCAATCCGGGAAGTCGCCCAAATCATGGCTGCGATCGATGCTGGCGCTCTTCCGGTGAGCGAGGATGATCGCCTTGTCGGTATGATTACCGATCGCGACATCGCCGTTCGAGCCGTGGCTGAAGGTAAAGGTCCGGATACGCCAGTGCGCGACATCATGAGTTTCGACATCTGCTACTGCTTCGACGACCAAGAGCTGGACGAGGTGGCAGCAAGCATGGCCGACATTAAAGTTCGACGCCTCCCGGTGGTCGACCGTGACAAGCGTTTGGTCGGCATTGTCTCGCTTGGCGATATCGCCCTTGCGGACGATCCGCATAATGTCGCCTCTACGGCGCTTACCGGTGTCTCCGAGCGGGGTGGTGACCATTCCCAGAGCGATAGCCGGGCCTAGCATTCTGGAAAAGGGCCATGGCGGTTGATGCCAGCGAGACGAAGCTTGAGCAGCCAAAGCCCGCATGGGACATCCGCGCAAAGCTATCTAGGTGCCGGCCACGAGAGTTGGACTGCATTGGTCGGCGCGGGATAAACGTCGGCAGAAATGAGAATTGCCCACCGCGCATCGGTCGTTTCCAGGTCCCTTGAGGTCCAGGCCAATGCAAATCTTGAGTTTCTTGGCCATCGTGCTAACGGGAGTGGCCCTCGTCGCGCCAGCAGCTCACCTTTTCGAGTTGCCCAACAAGATCGGCCTTGGCGAGAGCCAATATTTCATCGTGCAGAGCATTTACCGCGGCTGGTGGTTGATTGGATTGGCATTGCCGGCGGCATTTGTCGCCAATCTGGGCCTCGCCATCGCGGTCCGCCATGGCGATCGAATAGCCTTCTGGCTCGCGCTGGCGGCTGCGGCGTTGATCCTCGCCAATCTCGTCATCTTCTTTGTTTGGACCCAACCGGTCAACGCGATCACGGCCAATTGGACGACGCGGCCGGAAAATTGCCAAACCCTACGTCACCAATGGGAGTATTCTCATGCTGTAAACGCCGGTGTGGTGTTTATCGCGTTCTGCGCGGCGACTGCAGCTTCGCTTCGAGCATCGCGCTGAATGAACCTCGCGCAGACCTTCACGCTTGCGCCGATGCCCGAGGCGGTCGCTCTGCGCATCAGCCAAGATTGTTGAGATCACTCGCCCGGTCGCGTCTCAGATCCAATCAACCAGGCATTTTCCATCACGACGGTGCCGACCTAACTTTGCGCAACCTGATGGCTGGATGAGGTTTTCACCGCCGACGCGGTCGTCGCGCGGTTGCTACGCTACGCGGTGCGGACCGTCGCTCACAATTCTGAAGCCATAGCGGTGGTGAGCAGCTGACTGAAGAGCAACCAGACGCAACCGTTCCCCGCCCGCAGACGGTGCGCGCCGCACGCCGCTTGATCAGTTGATTTGCCGACCTTCGCGCCGGCGTAGAACGAAGCGTAGCTTGCGGGCCGACCAATGCGGTCCCGCGTAGGCGACCCCGATGCGGGGCGTGGCGATCACCGTCCCGGTCGTCTCACCATTTTCAAACCAGAGCCCCGAGCGTGGCTCCGCAACCCGATTGTTGAGGGCGCCGTCGATGCCGAGCATACGCGTGAGTTTTGCAGGACCGGACGCATTGCCCGCAGCGCGAATGAGAACCGCGGCGGGATAGCCTTCCGGGCCGGTAACGACGTTGAGCATCCAGTGAAGCCCATAGACAAAGTAAATGTAGAGCGTTCCTGGTGGGCCGTACATTACCTTGGTGCGGGCGGTCCTTCCCCGTGCCGCATGGCATGCTAGATCGTGCGGGCCGAGATAGGCCTCGGTTTCGAAGATTGTTAGGGCGACGGATTTGCCGCCCAGCCGGCGCCTGAGTGCCTTTCCGAGCAGCTCGCGCGCGACAATGTCGGCGCGCCGTTCAAAAAAGGCCGGTTGCAGTACAAACGAACTCTGCAGCTGCATTGCCCAGGCACTCCCGCGGTCGAAGCAATCCCGTCGTCGAGCCTTTATAGAGCACGCATCACTGTAAAAGTTCAGAAAGCCTCACCGATGCCCAGCGCTGGGCGGAAAGCTCGTACGGCAAAAAAATCGGATTGGCGCCGTGACGATCAGCGCTGATGCCGGTGTTGCTCATAGAGCTGCTGGCCGGGCAGACCGCTAACAAGAAAAACGCAGCGCAGGAGACGGCCGCACGCCACATTCTTCATCTAGGCATTGCCTAGCTACCCCGGTGCCATACCCTTATCTGTCAACTCCTCGATCGCTTCGGAGTTCTTGGCCAGATGCGAAAGCCCCATGCCCCGGAGGACATTGGGGGCTTTGCTGAATTGAATGTTCTTATAGTCTACGATTTCAATGCGGTTGCCCCAGGGATCGAGAAAATCGAGAAATCGCCCCGGCAGTACCTTGACCCCTGCCTCGGCAAGAGCCTTGCGCACCGCCTCCTTGTCATCGACCACGAGCCCGAAATGCCGACCATCATCACCGGGTTGCGTTCGCCCTTTCTGTAAGGCGACAAACTGATCGCCGAGATCGATGAAGGCGGCATTGCTACTCCTTCCCCTTAGCTTGAAGTCAACCAAGCGGCCGTAAAATGCCAAAGCCTCGTCGATGTCGCCGACCTCAAGCGCAACATGGTTTAGACCTATCGCCCGCGCTTTCACTGTCACTGCCATGGCTCAGTCTCCTTGCGGTTTTGGTGGATGTGGGGCCGCGGCGGCGCAATTGCAAATCACGCGCCCGGTCGGATCAGCGCTACATTCGGAAAGCAAAAAATGCCGTCAAGCTCAGGAGCCCGAGCTTTTCGGCCTCAACGATTGCATAGAAGATGCCACCGTATGCGACCCTCACGTTCATAGTGCCCAAGCCCGAAACATTGATCGCGCGTTCGCCCGCAAGCACGAATGAGGGCACGTTTGCAAATTCTACTTCCTGGACCTTTCCGTCTGCGCACTGGCAGCGCGCGTCGATCAAACCGACGGGTGCTTCCATGCATAGTCGCGTCTCGGACTCGATCATCGGTGATGCCGGTCTCTAGCACGACTGTTGCTACACAGATTGCATTGACCGGATATTTGGTGGCCTCCATGATGAGCTAGTGGAAGCCGCGTTGCGTGGCGTCGGGGTCAGCCAGGAGAACATCGCCGCGATCGCTGAGACAATTGTTGCCTCCGAGCGGGACGGCGTTCGCAGTCACGGCTTGCTTCGTCTGCAAGGCTTTGTCCACTCAATCGAAATCGGCTGGGCCGATGGGCGCGCGCAACCGCAAATCATCTCCGAAGCCCCAGGCCTGCTGCTTGTGGATGCTCAGGCTTTGCCCAGACCGCCTTGGCTCACGTGAGATCCAAACTCGTGAGCATGGCCCGAAGCAACGGAACGGCAACACTGCTTACGCGCAATTCGCACCACTTCGCGGCCTTGTGGCCAGATATCGAAGATTTCGCCGGTGCGGGATTTGTCGCCCTCACCTGCGTGAATTCCAAGAAACGTATGGCCGCCTGGGGAGGACGCCCGTCCCCGTCACCGGCACCAATGCCATGGCATTCGCGTGCCCACGCCCAGGTCACCCGTCTCCCCGGAGAGCGCCGCCGTAACACGCGCAGCACGAGCATTCGCGAGGGGATCGAAGTCGACCCGGCGACCCATGCGTCCCTGGTCAGGCTGGCTGATAAAACGATGTAAGTGCTGCTCTTCGCGCGGTCGCGGAGCGGTTGGGAGTCCCAAGTTCGAGGCCGAACTCTGCGGGCGGATCGTACTCGGCGACCTCAGCGTCTTCCCAAACTCCTCGCTATTGAGAACCGGCCTTATCGACGCGCAGGATCTCCACGGTGGGAGGTGCAAGAAGGATCTCGCGAAACTCCTGCATCCATTTGCTCGTTTTCTGTTTGGATCCGACACCCTCATGTCGAAATTCCTCGAGCTGATCGAGGTTCTTGAGATCGACTTCAAACTGCAGGGCTGCGCCGCGGTGGGATCGGGTGAGGGGTATAAGAATGCGTGCTTCGAGGCCGCCCTTGCGCGCAGCTTCCAGTTCTTGTCGAATGGCATCGAGGGCACGCTGGCGGTTGGCTGGCAAGACATCGTAAGAAAAGCGAGCAAGATACATGGGTTCCTCCAGTGTGGGAGATCAGCTGTAACCCCAATCGCCCGGCCATGGTTCGGCCGCGCTGCCAATCTATCGAAAACCCGGCGGTCAATTAGGCGGCGCACCGCTAGCCAAAGCGGAGCGCTGAGCTAAAGCTTGGCTAGTTGCCAAAGCCATCGAACGATGGCGGCTGGCGCAGGTTTGCTCCACTGACAATTGCACAATTCCCTCGCTGCGCGATGGACAAGACGTTTACCTGGGGGAGGTCCGGTTTTCGAAAATGGGCACCGAGATTGCAACCGTTACGTTGTGGCGGCCGGTTGGCCCGAAAGAATTGGAGCTAATCCAGCAGTCCGGGATGCGCGCCTTTCCACCTCGCTTGCAGGAACAGCCAATTTTTTATCCAGTGTTAAGTGAAGCCTACGCGATCAAGATCGCGCATGATTGGAACCTGCCTGCCAGTGGTAAGGGATACGTTACACGTTTCCGCGTCGCCAAGACGCTGTTAGATCGCTATGAGATCCGAGAAGCGGGGGGCAAAGCTCATCGGGAATACTGGATTCCTGCCGGCGATCTTGCCGCGTTCAATGATGCCATCATCGGCGAAATCGAAGTCGTCGCGGAGTTCGGTTGATGTTTCACCGCAAGGGCTACATCCTTGATTCTGATGGCTTGCCCAAGCGGTAGCGAGATTCCGAAATCGCGGGCCGCTTTTCCCCGACAAGGCTTAGCCGCACGCGCGCAGATGAATGACGACGGGTCCATCTGGGCTTACAGTGCCCTATTCGAAGCGGACACCGTGAGGCTCCATTGGCTTTTCTCCGCCGAATGCTCTTGGTTTTCGGGGGACTGCTTGTCGCCGCGTCACTCCTCGGTGCCGTCCCACCAAGGCTTGAGCTCGAGCCAGACTATCCCTCGCTAGTGGGGCAGGTATTGATCGCCTCCCCAGCGATTGGCGATCCCCGCTTTAGCCGCACGGTTATTCTGATGGTGCGGCACACCAAGGACGGCGCCTTCGGCATCACAATCAATCGCTCGCTTGGTGAACATTCGCTGGCGCAACTTCTTGAACTTCTCGGCGAGAGCGACGCCTCTGCTGAAGGGAGCCTGCAGATCTTCGCCGGCGGCCCCGTGCAGCCCGGCATCTGCTTCGTCGTGCACAGCGCTGACTACCATCGCCACAACACCACCGCCGTGAAGGATTTCGCCGCCGTTAGCCCATGCAGGGAGGTGCTTGGGGACATCGCTCACAAGATCGGCCCGCAAAAGACACTGGTTGCTTTCGGCTACGCCGGTTGGGCGCCTGGTCAGCTCGAAGCTGAGCTCGCGCGCAATGATTGGGCCACTGCAGCGGCTGATGCCGACCTCGTCTTTGATGTCAACCGAGAGGGAGTTTGGGATGCGGCGATGGCCCGTCAGCCTGGCGCGCGGTGAGTGTGAGGGCGGCGAAAAGACGCCGATCTGTGATCGAGCGATTGCGCAATGTCCAAAGCATCCGGCGCCATGCTCGCGCCTGAAGGATGGGCTAGGACAACCCCGTGGGCGTTCAACCTGAATGCCAGTTCCTTTGACGCAGTGTGCTTACGGCCGACGCATTGAGCGGCGGCCGCCACGCGCGGCAAATAGTGATCGGCCGATTTGCGCGGGGGCGCGCAACGGGCAAGATGGGCGAGCAACCTGACCTTTTTGCGGCGTCATGCGCAGCCGTCCGGACCGATCGCTGGGGCGAAGTCGCCAAGCTTGCGGCTCGCTCCGGCTTTCGGCTCAAGCCGCCCGAACGAGAGTAGGTGCGCCCCTTCCCCGCACCTCCGCTTCCTCGAACTCGGCGGCACTGATCGCCCGCTCGAGCGCAGCGCGGAGTTCTTTGGCACTTTCGAGAGTAAGCTCGATGCCGGCGCGCGCTCCTGGGTCAAGGTTGGCGTTGACGAAGTCGAGCGTGATGACATCGGCCAGGGGTGCATGGCGGGCGTGGTCGTAGGCAACCACCGCCTGGGTCAGCGAAAACCATTCGTCTCCGCGTTTGGCCATGCCGTTTACGTTTACGACCTCAATAATCGACGTGCACATCGTGATCCTCCTACCTTGCCAGGTGCTTGCCAAAAAAGGCGAACACCTTGCCCCAGCCATCCATCGCCTGTTCGGGCCTGTAGAGTGGGCGGTGCCAATAAAAAATACCGTGGCCAGCGCCATCGTAACGGTGGAATTCGTGGGTCTTGCCGTGCTTTTTGAGTTCGGCCTCGTGCTGGTTCACCTGCTCGGGGCTGGGGGCGCGGTCGTCGTTGCCGAAAATGCCGATGAGGGGGCACGAAAGATCCTTCGTCATATCGATCGGCGCGACCGGCGTCTTGGCATTGAGTTCATCCTTGCCCATAACGACACGACCACCCCAGAGTTCTGCGCACGCATCGATATCCTTTTTTTGGCAGGCGTATAAAAACGCGTGTCGGCCCCCCGAGCAGGAGCCGAAGAGGCCGACCTTGCCGTTGTGGTTGGGCTGCGCGCGCATCCACTTCACCGCGGCCTCCGTATCGCCAACCATTTGGGAGTCGGGAATGCCGCCATCGGCGCGCACTTTCGCGGCAACGTCGTCGGGGTTGCCGTCGCCCGAGCGCTGATAGAGGTTGGCACAGATCGCAAGATAGCCGTGATGCGCGAACCGCCGCGTCGTCTCGATATAAAACTCGCTCCAACCCGGCAGGTGATGGATCAACACCACACCCGGAAAAGGTCCTGACCCGGCCGGCTTGGCGACGTAGGCGGTTATCGGGGTCCCCTTGTCGCCGCTGATGGTCACGTTCTCGCAGGTCATGCCTCGGTAGAATGACATCGGTGTTCCTCCATAGACGCTACCCCTGCTCACCTGTCGCGCCTTGGGGCGCGGCGCCATCATCGATATCCGGACAATCAGCCTCGTGGCAACTGGTGAAATTGGGAGCACTGAACGCGCGTAGCATCAGCCTTGCAGGCGGCGGAGAGGTTCGCGTTGGCTCGTTCATGGCCCTATCGTGCTTTGGCCTGTGTCGGGCGGAGGCGCAGAGGTGATCCCGTTCAACCCATCAGACGAGCTTAAGCAGCGGCTCGAGGCTGCCTGCTAGGAAGTTTGGCCGCGCGGCATCGACAAGGTGTAAGCCCATGCGATTGTGCCAAAACACCGGCATACCGACGGCCTTGGCCCCTGGCACATCGGCGGCCGAGCCGGCCACGAACAGCGTTCGAGCTGGTGCCGTGCTCAAGGACCGCAGCACCGCGCGATAAGGTTCGGGCCTCGGTTTGTAAAAGCCGGCACTCTCGGCCGTCACAATGGCCGCAAAGCGTATTCCTGTGCAAGCAACGGCCGCCGCAGCCAGCGTCACAGAACAGTTGGTGACCACACCCAGAGGCACCCTTTCGGCGAGTGTTGTCAGCACGTTGCGCGTCTCAGGCCATGGCGGCAAGTCGTTCCAAGCCGCGAATAGGCGCTCGACACAGAATGGCTTGATGTCCGCCTGCCTCGCCGCCTGCTGCACAATGTCAGCATAGGGCCGATATGGACCCGCCGCATAGGTGAGCGCCAGGTACTCACGCCGCCATCTCAGGCCGTCCTCGGTCGACCCAGCCGCACGGTTCCACAGGGTCCACGAATCGATGAGTGCGGTAAGCAGATCGAACACCACCGCGTCGTAGTTCCGCTCTTGTGGCATGAGCCCGAAAACCGTGCCTGGTTGACCTACGTTGCCTCGACCTAGCGGCAGCGGCCGAGGTGGCGCCCTTGCGCGTGGCAAGCATTGAATCTCGAAGGCACCCAACGCAAGCCAAACTTGCGCGAACTTCACGCCTACCTCGATTTCCTGGTCCCGGATCCTGCCGACCGCCGTTGCCGTTAGTGTCCAGCACCGACCGAGTTTTGAGGCAGGCTTGGCCTTATGAGTTGGCCCATAAGAGTTGGCCCATAAGCTGCGGCGCCTCGCCGTGCGGTCCTTGCGTATTTCCGGTGCCGCCGTGCGCCCCTTCAAGGTCAAATCAACGAGCGAAGAAATCACTCGCGGATCGACCGGATCGAGGCGCGAGCCCTAGCCGTTGTCGCGATCAATGATAGCCGACATCGGACCGTATTTTTCCGCGAAAAACCCAATATGACCAACCCGTATAGGAGAGGATGACGGGCAGAAGGAAGAGCGTGCCAACCATGAGGAAGGCCTGTGTGCTTGGTGAGGATGCGGCTTCCCACAATGTGTAGTGATGCGGAACAATCATGGGCCACAGGCTGATCGTAATGCCTGCGTAAGACAGAGCAAACAGCGCGATGGCGCCGATGAAGGCGCCAGATTGAGATGTGCCGGACAGCGCGCGCCAGGTGCCGAATGCGACGAGGGCGGTGGCGATGGGAACCGGTGACAGCAGCAGGATGTTTGGCCAGGCGAACCAGCGCCTGGAAATCTGTTCGCTCATCAAGGGTGTCCAGACGCTAACCAGCAGGATGGCAATCAGGACCCCTGCCAGCCAAAGGCGCCCGTAGCGGCGGGCACGCTCCTGGATCTCGCCCTCGGTCTTGAGCACCAGCCAGCCGGCGCCGAGGAGCCCGTAACCGAAGAGCAGCGCAATCCCAGTCAGAATGGAGAATGGCGTCAGGAAGTCAAACGCCCGGCCGACGAACGTTCGCCCCTCGACCTGGAAGCCCTGGATGAAAGCGCCCAGCATGACACCTTGTGCGACGGTCGCCACAACCGAGCCGTAGAAGAATCCATGATCCCAGAATGTCCGGTGCTCAGCGTCGCGGAAGCGGAACTCGAAGGCGACACCGCGAAACACTAGTGCAAGCAACATAACCGCGATGGGAAAATAAAGCGCTGGAATGATGATGGCGAAGGCCAGCGGAAACGCCGCCAATAAGCCGACGCCGCCGAGGACAAGCCAGGTTTCGTTGCCGTCCCAGACCGGGGCGATTGCGTTCATGACGGTATTGCGGGATCTAGCATCCGACATGAAACCGTAGAGCATGCCCACACCCAGGTCGAAACCATCGAGCAGGACGTAGAAGAAAATCCCCGCTCCCAGAATGAGCGTCCACACAGGGACGAAGTCGAGCCCATTCATAGCGCTTCTCAGTCCACAGTTTGGAGTTTGACTTGCACGGGCGCGCTCGAGCGCCCGCTCTCGACCGCCGCGGCGGCATCGGTCACTTCGGTGGGTCCCATGCGAATGAGGCGCGCCATTAGATAAAAGCCGGTGGGAAAGATGACGAGGTACACCGCCATGTAGGCCAACAGCGAAACAAGCGCGGCCTCGCCGCTGAGCGATGGCGTCACCGAATCGGCGGTCCGCATCAGCCCGTAGACGGTCCACGGTTGGCGGCCGACTTCTGTCGTCGTCCAGCCGGCGAGAACGGCGACGAAACCCAGAGGCGTCATGGTGATGCAGGCACGCAGGAACAGCGTGTTGTCGAAGAGCTGCCCCGTGTAGCGCAGCCACCAACTCACGCCCACCAGCGCCAGCATCAGCAGGCCAATGCCGACCATGATGCGAAAGGCAAAGAAGGGAATGGCCACGGGCGGTCGGTCCTCGGGCTTGACACTCTTCAGGCCCTTGATCTCGCCATCGAGGCTATGGGTCAGGATTAGGCTGCCCAGGCGCGGCACGTCGATAGCAAAGCGATTGGATTCCCTGGCCGGGTCGGGAATGGCGAACAGCGTCAGCGGAACGCCCCGGTCGGTATCCCATCGCGCTTCGATGGCGGCAATCTTGACCGGCTGATGCAAAAGCGTGTTGAGGCCGTGCAGGTCACCGAGCAAGATCTGCAATGGCACAAGCGCGGTCAGCAGCCAGAGCGTCATCGACAGCATCACGCGCGCTTCGACCGGCGATCGCCGCTTGCGGATTAGGAAGGCGGCGCTGCCAATGACGACGAAACCGGTCGTGACGAAGAAGCCGATGACAGTATGCCCCAGGCGATAGGGAAAGGATGGGCTGAATATGACCGCCAGCCAATCCTGCGGGAAGAAACGCCCGTCGACGATCTGGTAGCCGGTCGGCGTCTGCATCCAGCTGTTGGCGGCGAGGATCCAAAACGCCGAGAACAGCGTTCCGAGCGCCACCATGAGGGCGGCAATGAAATGCGCCCAGGGTGGCACCAGCTTCCGACCGAACAGCAGCACACCCAGAAATGCCGCCTCGAGGAAAAAGGCGGTGATGCCCTCGTAGGCAAACAACGGGCCAAGAACGTTCGCTGTGGCGTCGGCATACCGGCTCCAGTTCGTACCGAACTGGAAGGGCATGATCACGCCGGATACCACGCCAACACCGAATGCCACCGAGAATATCCGGATCCAGAAGATCGAGATCCGAAGGTAGACTTGCTTGCGGGTAAAAAAGTGCAACCCTTCCAGCATCGCGATATAGGAAGCCATCCCCACCGTAAATGCGGGCATCAGGATGTGCCACCCGATTAGCCAAGTGAATTGGAAACGCGAAAGAAGAACCGGATCGAGATCCACGACAACCTCGCGGAACCAAGTCGGGACACCGGAATTGCATCCCGGGCGGATCGGGCGGCGCGATCGGCGTGCTGGTTTGGCGCGAGAAAAGAGTGCGCCGTTGACAAGCAGAGAAAAATCCGGACTAACCCCAAATTTGAGCCGTGCACAACCCTGGGGCAGGCTCAAGATGAAGAACGCACCCGCTATGAACCGACCCACGACCTGTGATGGCAGCTGGCGCCGCCAATGGAGTTTTGCTGTTCTTCACAAGCCATGCCTGATGCCCCGCGCTTATCGGCTATCCCGTGGTGGCTCGGGGTGGTGGTGGTGCTTAGGTCATCGGCGGGGGGGCAGGCAGCGCGCAACGGCGCGTAGGCGAATGACTGCCGCTGTGCGCCATCAGCGTTGCCTCGGGGCTCGGTTACGCGGCGCGCGTTTCTTACCCTTCGCCAGACTGGCTCAGAGTAATCCACCTTCGCGCTGCGGGCTATCGGGCTCGCCCTTGCGCGGTGACGCCCGGCCATAGCAAGCGCGCCGCTAGCAGAGCTGCGCCGGCCCCGAGGAACTGGACGCAAACAAACGCCACCACATTTGTCGGCGCGATCCCAGCAAAGGTGTCGCTGAGGCCACGAGCAATCGTTACGGCAGGATTAGCAAATGAGGTCGAGGCCGTGAACCAGTATGCGGCGGTGATGTAGAGCCCAACGGCGTATGCCGTGGCAGAAGGAGAAACCGAGGCACAGCCAAAGATCGTCAGCAGTAAACCAAAAGTGGCGATGAACTCGGCAAACCACTGCCCCGGACCGGACCGAACCGTCGTTGACAGCTGCCACACCGGGAGCTCGAACATGAGATGCGCAGCCCAGACCCCGACTAGTGCGCCAACGAGTTGCGCGGCCACATAGTGCAACGCCTCAAGACCAGTTATTTCGCCGCGTAGACTAAATGCGAGTGTCACCGCGGGGTTGAAGTGGGCTCCGGAGACTGGGCCGAAAATCAATATCAGCACAACCAATATTGCACCGGTCGGCAGCGTGTTGCCAAGCAACGCCAGGGCAACATTGCCGCTCGCGAGCTTGGCACCCATGATACCGGAGCCGATCACGGTGGCGAGCAGGAAGGCGGTGCCCAGCGCCTCGGCAAACAGCCGCTGCGGCCTCGAGGAAGCCGGCATGTTAGTGGGCCTTCACGTGTCTTGACGTCGCGCCTTCCATGCATCCGATCGCCTGTAATCTTGCTTTAAGCGCCAGGCGACCGAGCGACGCGATGGGAAGGTTGGTGAAAAGCGCAATTCGGTTCCGAAAATATTTAAACGCCGTTACGAATGCGCGCTGCTTGTCGGTGTCACTGCCCTCGATCGCGGCCGGGTCCTCGATCCCCCAGTGCGCCGAGATCGGCCGCCCCGGCCAAAGCGGGCATGTCTCGCCTGCTGCGGTGTCGCAGACGGTGATGACAAAATCCATGTTTGGTGCATTCGGAGCGGTAAAGACCTCCCAGCTCTTGGACAAAAAGTTGTCCGTTGGATAACCGAAGCTGGCGAGCACCTTCAGCGCAAAGGGATTGACCACCCCTCTCGGCATGCTGCCGGCCGAAAAAGCCTGAAAGTTCTTGGCGCCGTCTCTACGGAGAACCGACTCTGCCATGATGGAACGTGCCGAATTGCCCGTGCACAGAAACAGCACGTTGAGCTTCTGGGTCATGGGCAGCACGTGGTCTGGGCGGCGGTGGGCTCGCAGCAGCGTACTCTGGGGGCGCTCTCTGGCTTGGACTTGCCGTAGACGGTCGCCTCACCCGTGGTCAGAAACGCCTCCCAAGAAATCCCGGCTGGATCATCGATCCACGCCTTGTCTGATTGCGCGTAACAACAGGTCGTCCTACCCTCGTTCAGTACCGCGCCGTCGGCCGCCCTTAGCCGCTCGTAGACCTCCGCCAGCTCGTTTTCGTTCTCCACCTGGATGCCGAGGTGATTGAGACCGGCTTTCTGACCACGCATCGAGATGGCAAAATTGACGCGCGGATCCGCGAGCATCCACTTGGCATAGTCGGGCTTGATCACGTTCGGCTCGGCCGCGAACAGCGTTGAATAGAAACCGATTGCCGCTTGCAAATCGTCGACCGCCACGTGCACGTGCATGCGCTTCATCGTGTTGTCTCCTTTCGCTTACGCGAGGATCTGACGGGCCTGCAGTCGGTAGGAGCGCTCAGCTCCGGGCGGCCGCGGCAACAGTTCTCGGTCAGGTATGCCAGAAGATTGTTCATGGTCTCGTACCGCGCCGCATAGATCAGCGATCGACCATGGCGGGCAACACTCACCAGACCGGCGTGACGGAGCCGGTCGAAATGGAACGATAGGGTATTGGGCGCAATGCCAAGGGCGTGTGCCACTTCGCCCGCCGCCATGCCCTCCGGGCCGGCCTGGACAAGGGTTCGATAGACCTCAAGCCGGTGTTCTTGCGCAAGCGCCGCCAGAGCTGCCACAGCATCCATCTTATCCATATTTCGACGATTATAGAAATGAGGCACACGCGTCAAGCCCTAACTGGTCGCGCCAAGTGAGGGCCCGGCGCAGGCGAGCGGCAAACTTCGCCGCCGCATGTCGCCGTGCCGGCATCAGGCGCAGCCCAGCGCCTGACCTGACATGGGACCTCCCCGCGAGGCCGATGGGCGGTGCATCCGCGCTCGACGACCGTGTGTGATGCGTTGGGACAGCGTGACGACGCGCTCTGCTTTGACTTGGAATATCAGAGGCTAGGCGTCGGTCTCAGCAGCCAATCCCGACCCGCATCCAGATCGCGCCTGCTAGACGCTCGTTCAGGAGTTTCCGTGCACCCCGCGTTTGCACCCGCTTTCGGCAATGGCAATGAAATGGAGGCAAGAGCGAGACAGACATTTCCGTGCGGCGGTGGCTGGCTGCGCGCAACGCTGCAACGTCAAAGAAAACGCCTGAAGGAGACTGATCATGAGAACGGTTATGACCGCCCTGCTGGGCCTCTCTCTGTTGGCTGGGGTGTCGGCCGCGGCCAGCGCCGCGGACTGTAAGGTCAAGGGTTGGAGCGAAAGCGAACCGGGGCAACACCCAATTTTCGTCTGTCCCGACGGCTCAACTGTAGGCTGAGAAATCCGACCGCACAGGCCGGAGCTTGCGGGGCCTCGCGCATCCCTATGCGACATTGGCGATGGTTGGAACACCATCCTGGCCATCGGGTCATTACCGCAGGACCATCTTTCACTGGGTCGCTACCCCACCGGCGCTGAGCATCGGTCCGGCCTGTGAGCCTCTCCGGTTTGTGCTGACTGGCGCCCACTGGCCCCCAGGTTTTCGTATGGCCTGGGAGCCTCTCCCGGCGGGAACGTTTCCTGAAGATCAGTGTTTACTGAGCGCTCCCAGACTAAATTTCGTCTATCCGCAGGGCTTTGCATTGGTCGTGCGCTTGCTCGCCAACGCCGGGGCTTCGTTGTTTTCCGAGTTTGCCCTCGCATTCCACGTACGTTTCCGAACGTTATCTCGAGCCGGTTGCGCGAAAAACACCGCGCTGATGATCAGGGCCGCCAATAAAGCTTGCGTGAGTGGAATTCGCGCATCTGCAATCAGCGCTTATCCGGAACGCGTACTTGCGCCGAACGTTCGGTGATTGAAGCCGAAACTCGCAAGGAGATGCGTCATGGTACAGCCGGGTTCAAACGATTATCGGAGAAAATACGGCCAGCACAGCGAAGGCATGATGGACCAGGCCAACGAACTTGGGGAGCGGGCGCAGACGCTGGTTGAAGATCTGGCAAGTGCTGTCAAGGCACGCCCCTATACCACGCTCGTGGTTGCGGCCGGCGCAGCCTTCGCAGTGGGCGCACTCTGGATGATAAGTCGGCAACGGCCGCAAACACGGCTGGAGGCCTTGCGGGCCTATATGCCTGAGCTCGATGACCTGCGCAGCCGTATTCACGACGTGCCGAACTGGAATGACCTGCTTCAGCGGTGGTGGCGCTAGTTCGTAGCAGTCCCCGTTCGTCCCGCGTTCTCGCACAAGCTCTCTCAGCCAACTGTCGCGGTCCGGCGCAGGGGAGTGCCGCCGGGTGGGCGGGGTCGCAGCGATCGGCATGCCGACTGCGATGCAGGCGAAGGGGCATGGGGAGACGGGGGAGGGAGGCGCGAGGATTGGGGGGCCCTCCGAGCGCTCATCAGGGGCGGTGAGGGGTCCGAGCGAAGCTCCTGCATGTCCGTTTTGCTCGGCCACCTCTCCACCCATAAGCAGCCCAGCCCAGAACAAGGCGTGATGCAACGGACGCGGGGTAGGTTCAGCTGCGGCTACCCCCGCAACCCCCGGGGAACTTGCGCCAATCGCGGTTCCTTTGGTGCGAGTTAGTCAGCGAAGCACTCAGGCGAGCCTGAGGCTGGCGGTGAGCTTGTCCTTGAGCGTGAGGCTCAAACGATTTTGCAACAGCGTCAGGACGGCGGCTTCTTCTGGGCGAAGGGAATTGAGATCCTTGCGCAGCTCCGCTTCAACTTTGTCCTTAACTTCGAGCAGAAGCGAGCCTTCGATGTAGGTCGTGATGATCTCGGGGTGGATATAGCACTTGCGACAAATCGTCGGCGTGTTGCCGAGCCTGGCGGCGACCTTCTGGATGGCGTCGCGGATGTTGCGCTTGGCGCCAGCCTGGCTGTCGAATTTCTCGAATTCCTGAAGGGCGAGAGCGGCTAGCACCGTGCCGTGCCAGGTCCGGAAATCCTTGGCCGTTATGTCCTCGCCGCTGATCTCGCGCAAATAGGCGTTCACATCCGAGGATGTAATGTCCCGGTTCTCGCCGCCTTCGTCGACGTACTGGAAAAGCTCCTGCCCGGGCAGCTCCTGGCAGGCCCGTATTACCTTGGCAATGCGCCGGTCGCGGACGTTGAGTTTCCAGACCTTGCCGCTCTTGCCCTTGAAGTTAAACTTGAGCGCAGAGCCTTCGACTTCAACGTGGCGGTTCTTGAGGGTGGTCAGGCCGTAGCTTTTGTTGGTGCGGGCGTACTCGTCGCTGCCGACGCGAATGAGTGTGGCTTCGAGCAGGTGGACAATCGTCGCAAGCACCTTCTCCCTGGGGAGACCGCGCTGCGCCAGATGCTCCTGCACCCTGCGACGAATGGCAGGCAGGTTTTTGGCGAAGGCCAGCATGTGATGGTATTTCGTGCTCTCGCGGACCTCGCGGAACCGGGCGTGATAACGGTACTGCTTGCGACCCCTGGCATCGCGGCCTGTGGCTTGGACGTGACCGGTGGTCTTGGCGCAGATCCAAACATCGGTCCATGCAGGCGGCACCGCCAAGGCTCTGATCCGCTTCAGCGTGGCTTGCTCCTTGATGCGTTCGCCGTTGCCGTTCTCGTAGCGAAACCCCTTACCTGATCGCCTGCGCCGGATGCCAGGCTGGTCATCGCTGACGTAGGTCAGGCCGGCGTATTCGGCGGCATCCTTGACATCGACGACGGCTTCGGCCGCGGAGAGGTTGAGCATCGGAGCATAGAAGCGTTGGCGGTTGGCAGCATTCATGAACGATTTCACCCGCTTGCCCGTTCCGTCATGGAGCCACCCCAGGCAGGCTAGGCCGGGCCGCCTGTCGTTACCCGCCGGTTCCGGAGGCATTGGCTGGGAACCTCGGCAATGCTGCACACGCGAAGGGTTCGATCTGGTGGTTGCGACCGATGCGCCGGAAATCAAAGAGCTGCGGCAAATTGCGTGGCGCTGGCGCCAGATCCGGCGCGCTCGAAAGCCAATCTGGTAACCATAGGCGCTAGGATACTATCGCTAATCCGCCAGTTGAGATGCAGGACACGGGGTTTGGAAAAGCTCCCTCGATCATGACTTCGACGACATGATGCGGGTGGCCGAAACCACCAGCAGGCCTGTCCGTGTGGCCGTCGGCTCCAAGGATGCTGAAGTGCGACGGCGACGCAGTGAGCCAACAGCTTCACCCCTCATCGATCCTCGTCGACCCACATCGCAACAAGGGTTGAGCCAGCAGCCCTGCTTCGATGGTCACGCTGATGGCGGCTCTGCCGAGGGCCTGCCGATCCTACTGCACCGTTGCAGGAAAGAAGGTTTGCCGGATCGTTCGATGGTTTCGCCGGGCAAGTCGCTTCGCCAGTCTGTCGGGCGGCCCGGGAATTCGTGCGTTTGCTAACGCTGCAATGACGCCGGCACCGGCGCGTGCTCTTGAGTTCGAAGCGGACCTGGAATTGGCGCGCCTGACTACTTCGTTGGTGCTCCCGACCCCATCCCAGACTGGCCCCTGGTTGAGTCCGATGGACTTGTGGTGCTCGAGCCGCTCGAGCCCGAACTCATGCCGGCACCAGTGCCCGTGCTCCCTCCGCCGCCGGTGCCCCTTGTGCCGCTTGCCGCGCCGGTGGACGAACTGACGAGCCCTTTCTCGCAGGCCTCGTTGAATTCGCTTTGCGACAGCTTCCCGTCCCCGTTCGTATCCGCTGATGTGAAATCCGAGACCGTTCCCAGCGTTTGAGCTTGCGAGAGACCCGTGCCCCCGGTGTCCATTTTTTTCCAACTGGCGATGCAATCGCTTGGGCTCATCTTCACGTTCGGGAATGTTGCCGACGGTGTCGCCGTCTGGCCTGAACCGGTTTGCGCGCCCGCCACGCCACCCAACAGCAGTTCGGAAAGAAGAACGGCGGATGCTGTGAACTTCATGCCTATACTCCTTTGACTGTCGCGAATGTGGTCGCGTTAAAATGGGTCAAGGGGAGTGACACCTCTGCGGCTTGCTAAGCTCTACCCCTTCGTCTCCGGCATTCATTGTCTCGTGCCGCAGCCTTTGGCTCTGCCGGCTGTCGCAGAACCTATTGCTTTGGGTTGGGTGTGGAATCGGGGACGGGGTTCGTCTTCTCGACGCGCTGCGACGGCGTTGTGTTGCGATCGTGGCGTCCTGGCGCAAGGAATAGCATTGCAAGCAGAACCACAAACGCAATGACGGCAACGCCCGTCCATAACCCCGCTCGATCGATCTGTGAAGCGCGGGGCTGATTGCCGTCATCCTTCGGCAGCGGCGCAGGCTGGGGAGGACCTTCACGGGCACGAGCAGTCTCCAAGGGAGCAGGGAAATTCTATTGTCGAACGCCAACCCTTGTAGGCGGTTCCCATTCGTGCGTTCAGTTCAGCTCCCACCCACGAGGCGCCAGACGAAAAGAAAGGCAGATGGTCGAAAAACCCAAGCCCAAGCCCTACGCGGGCGTCCAGCGACCAAGGCACTGGCCGTAACGTGGGACACAGGGTTGCACTTTCACGGCTGGAAATCGGTCCTACGGCATCCACTCACACAGCAGCACTTCGGCTTCTTCCCCGCTCCCCAGCGGACTGGTTGGTGGCACGCAACGAACGCGAATCCGAAAGCGGGCGCCCTGGTCTTCGAGCGTGCTCAGGAATGCCATCGCCTGCGGTCGTCCCGGGTCAGCTAGCAGTACCGTACCATGAGGGGCGACGCTCTTTTCCACGATGGAAGCGATCACCTTATGCATCTTCGTTTCGTAAAGGATGTCGGCAGCTATGACGACGTCGTAGCGGTCCGTGTGCGCCCAGTTTGTCCAGTCCGCCCGGAACCGCTCTACACCTGAGAGGCCGTTTTCGCGTTCGTTAAGCGCGGCCACCCAAAGCGCATCTGCAGCCTTATCGGTCTGGTATACGCGTGCCCCAAGTCTACGTGCGACGAGGCCAGGAAGCCCCACTCCCGTGCCGAGTTCCAGCACGCGCGCGCCCGCGACCAGCTCCGGACGGTCCTCGAGCTCTTGGGCAAGCGCGACTGCCGATTCCCACAGCAGAAGGCCATAGGGAGCATCGTCGTGCCCGGACACCAGCGAGAGCAGCACATCCTGATTTTCCACGCACCAAATAGTCCAATCACGGGGTCCGATCTTCACTCCGGTACGTGTGAGCAGACTGCCCAGATTCTTGTTGCCGCAATCCGGAAGCGTGTCACGCTGCACGAGCAACACTCCCGCACAACGTGGGGGCGCACAACGTGGGGGCGCACAACGTGGGGGTGGTGACCTCCTCGGGTTTTTGACCCTGGACGTCATCACGCCATTCGGCTTCGACCTTTCCGTTGGCCTCGACGGGGCGCGCTCCTTCGCGGGAGGTCGTAAGAATTTCAGGGTGCATGCAACATCTCCGAGACGTTGATCTCCACATGCGTTCTTATGCTGAGATCATAGCCCGCATTTCTGCTTTGCGTACTCACTACTTCGGCACGAATGCGGGAGGCGCACGCCGGTGGCAAACATCTTCTTGCGCATGGAGTCCGGGCACCGTCACGTGCTCGCGAATTTTTCTGACCAACAGCTACTTGGTGCTCCCGACAACACACCTCAAAATTTTTCATGGTCGCGTTACGGCTTGCGTCCTCCGTGTCAACTCCGCTCACCTGGATGCGCCATTCCGTTTTGAACGGACCCAAGCCTTGGGACACGCGAGGATTGATAGTCGCCTTAAGTGCGTTGGTGCCACGGCATCTCAATTTTGTCCCGCCGGTCGCACTATCCCGGCAGTGCGCCCGAAAGGTTCAGCAGTTTCTTTTGGTTCTCGATGCAGATCGTTTGGATCGCCTCAGTTGGCAACCCCTTTTCGTACAGGCTCTGGATGACGATGCGGATGGTCTCGTGAGGCCGGGGATTGAATGGCTGCCCGCCGTCGCTCGAAAGAATCGCGCGTTCCGGCGTGACTGCCTCTATTGCCTCAAGGAGGCCCTGCAGGGAGATGGAACAAAACATCGGTAGCAGGTTGACTGCGCAGAACTCCATGTACGCACCGGCCTTTGCCAGCTCGATCATGGTCGGCAGATCAAGCTTGGGAGCCGCCAGCTCTGGGTGTGTTATGACTAGGCGCTTGGCGCCAATGCTGAGTGCGAATTCCACAGTTGCGATGATTTCTTGCTTGGAGATGTGTCCCGTCGCCAGGATCGCGTCGTAGTCCATGACCAACTGCGCGACTTCCTTTGCTTCCGGCGTGAGTTTGCCGCTTTGGTCGATGACGCGGTAGAGGGGGTCTTTGCCCTTGCGACTGGAAGTCAGCGTCATGGCCTTGAAGCCATACGTCCCACCTGCGCCAAATGCGGCCGCATGATTGGCGGCGTCGAGCGTCGGCATCCACACGACCTTGGCGCCCTGCTGCAGGGCCAACTCGACGGCGCCGGGATTGACACCGCCGACACCACGATTGAGGGCAATGCCGGAAAACACCTGGAAGTCGGGATAGGCATCGCGTACCGCCAGCCGTGCGTGGTGGACTTTCGAGACCGTGCTCTCAAAATGGCTCTTGATGACAATGCCTGCCATGCCGGCCTCTGCACACCAGCGGGCGATATCCGCACTGTCGCCGATGCGCACGAACGGCGCCGGAGCGGAATGGATGTGCAGGTCGTAGAAACCCTTCAGCGTCAACATGGTCCCCTATCTCCGGCCAGCGCACGTACATTCTAAAGCTGCGCCAGACGTACCATGAAACGCGTCTTCAGCAACAAGCTCGGGTAAATGAGGGCGGCGGTTGGTCACGATCACGCATGCCCGGCTCGCGGATACGGTGAAAGTCAAGGCACGAAACTGTCATGCAAGCCGAGGAGCCAACGAGGAGCCAGCCGGGTGGCTGCCCTACAACCTTGTCAGGGTGTACTCTTCGAGCTTGGGATCGTGCGTCATGGTCCAATATTCGACCAGGCTGAAGGGTGTGGCCGACACCACGCGGCCGTGGCGGTTGCGGTAGTAGGTTGACATGCCCGGATGCGTCCAGATGAGTTCGGCATGCCGCGCGTCGACCTCGGCAACGAAGGCGTCGTGCACCTCCTGTCTTACGTCGACAGCGGCGATGTCGTGCTCGATCATTTTGACCAGCATCGCGGAAATATAACGCGCCTGCGATTCGGCCTGGCAGATGGCACTACCGCCGTGGCCGAGTCCCGTCGATGGACCCTGGGTGATGAAAAGGTTGGGAAAGCCTGGAACCGTGATCCCGAGATGCGCAGTCGCGTTGTCGTCGCCCCAGACGTGCGCAAGGTTGCGGCGGCCGATACCGGTGACGTTAAGCCGTGCCGTCATCTGAGTCATCTTGAAGCCGGTCGAGAAGACAAGAATGTCGGCGGGGTGCCGCCGGCAATCCTGAGTCACGACGCCATCCGGTACGAGGCGATTGATCGGCTCGGTTATCAGATCGACATTCGGCCGCCGCAATGTCCTGAACCAGCCGTTGTCGAGCAGGATGCGCTTGCCGTACGGGGGATAGTTTGGCACGCACTTTCGGATCAGATCGTTGCGGTCGCCGAGCTCCCCCAGCATGTAGTCGAGCATTTCCTGGCGGTGTTTGTCGTTAACGCGATTGAGCGAGCGCTCTGGATACGGCCAGCCCGGATCTTTCTTCAGGTGCGGCAGGAGGCCATCGCCGTAGCGCCAAAGCATGGCGAAGCGGAACCAGGCTGCGTAGAACGGGACGTGCTGCAGAAGCCATTGCGCATTGTCGGAGAGCGCGTCGTGAAAACGTGGGATTGGCCGCGCCCATTGCGGGCTGCGCTGATAGATGTCGAGTTGCGCGACCTCGGCGGCGATGCTCGGCACGATCTGCATCGCCGAGGCGCCAGTGCCAATGATGGCGAGGCGCTTGCCCATGAGGTCAAGGTCCTCGGGCCACTCCGTCGTATGGAACTTTTGACCCCCGAAGCTCTCTAATCCATCAATGCTAGGGATGTGGGGCAGCCCAAACTGGCCGATGCAACTTACAAGCGCATTGGCCACAATCGTTTCCTGTCCCCTCGGGCCCACGACCGAGACGATCCAGTGATTGCTGGCCGCGTCCCAGCGCGCTGCCGACACCTTGGTCTGGAAGCGGATGTCCTGGTGGACGCCGAACTCATGGGCGGCCCGACGCATGTAGTCTAAGAGCTGATCGCGCGGCGAGAAGTACGACCGCCAGCGATAGCGGCCCCCTAAAGAGAAGGAGTAGGCGTGGTTGGGCGTATCCACGGCGCAGCCGGGATAGCGGTTATCGCGCCAAGTGCCACCGACATCGCTCGCTTGCTCGAGCAATGTATAACGGATGCCGAGGCGCTTCAGGCGCGCGCCGAGGATCAGCCCGCTTGCGCCGGCGCCTACGATCAACACATGCATCGCCGCCAGCTGCTTGGCGGGCGGTGGGCTCGACCAAAGCGCGTCGCGTGGTGTGAGGCCCATTTCCTCCCGCATCATGGGCGCATAAGGCTCGGCGATGTTCTCGTTTATGCATTGCCGCATCATTTCCAGCATGAGACGGTTGCCGGGATCGTACACGGCCGGAACCTGACCAGCCATTGCGCCGAGGAGATCAAATGCTGCCCCACGAATCTCGGCCTGCACGCGCGCCGATAACCCGGCGTCTTCGTCAGCGATCAGCCGGACGTCGCGCTGTGGCCGATAGTTGGGGCCGAGCCATTTGAGATCGCCCGACATGTGGAAGACCACCATCAGCAGCACGCGGATGTCGGCGTCCTCGAGCGCTCTTCGCAGCAGCACCGGATCGAGCTCGGGAAGAACTTGATCTGCGCAGTAGGGTTGTGCACTGCGCGGCAGAGCTTTCGGGCGACCGGCCGGGCATTCTGCAGACATGCTTACGCCTTCTCGTGCTCTGCCCAGGCCCGCTCGCCGCGACCAGCCGCCGCGGCGGGCGGGCGGTCGCATCTATGTCTCCATTCTGCCAGCGCGCGGCGGCAACGATCAATGTTGGATCTGGAGCAGTAGGGGTAATAGACCTGACGCCCGGGCAGCGCGGCCAATCAGGCCGCCAGTTCCAGGATCTCGCGCACCTGCGCGGGCCCGTTGATGGGACGCGGATTGCGCGGCACCCAGGGCGTCGCCATCGCCTGCTCAGCAATGCGCGGGAAGTGCTCGCGACCGATGTTCACGGCGGCAAGGCTCCTCGGCATGCCGAGGCCACCTATGAACGCATCGAGGACGCCGGCAGCGGGCTCGCCGGGCTTCCCCATGGCGGTGGAGATCAGGGTCTGACGGTCAGCGTTGACGGGCTCGTTCCAGCGCATGACGGCCGGCAGCATGATGCACGATGTGTGCCCGTGCGGCACGTCGAAGACGGCACCGAGCACATAGCCGATGCCATGGCTGGCCCCCATCGGCACGCCCGTCGAGAGCGGACCCATGGATAGCCATGTGCCAAGCTGGCAATCGAGGCGGGCGGCGAGGTCGGTTGGATCGGTCTTGATGCGCGGCAGCCCACCCGCGAGCAGCGACAGGCCTTTGAGCGCCTGCGCATCGCCATAGGCATGCGCCTCGCCGGAGCAGATGCCCTCGACGCAATGGTCGACCGCACGCACGCCGGTCGACAGCCAGAGCCATTCGGGCGTGTGACGGGTGACGGCCGGGTCGAGGATCACTGTCGCCGGCATTATGCGCGGATGTCGCAGGAGCTCCTTCACTTTCGTGCGCTCGTTGGTGACGCCCGCGATGGCGCTGAACTCGCCGCCGGAGATGGTTGTCGGCACGCTGATCTGACGCACGGTCGGCGCCTTCATGGTAGCTGGCGGGCTCATCGTGCCGTCGGCGCCCTTAACGGGGCGCAGTGCATCCATTGCATCGACGGTGCTGATGTCATTGGCAAGGCACATCTGCACCGCCTTGGCGCCGTCCGTGACCGAACCGCCGCCGATGGTGACGATGAGATCGGCCTCTACCGCGCGCGCCTGTTCCGTCGCACTCAGCACCGCCGAGCGGGGCGTGTGCGGCGGCATGCCGTCCCAGACGGCAGCGCAGCGATTGCCGAGAGCCGCCTTCACCCCAGCAATCTCGTCGGTGTTGCGGTTGAGAGACCTAGACACCATCAGGAACACGCGTGTGGCGCCGAGCCGTTGCGCTTCCTCTGCGACCACCTCAGCGGCGGGTTTGCCGAAGACCACCGCGTCCATGGTCCCGAAATTGACGCGTCCGGATGCTGCCATGTGCCTTAGCCCTCCATGTCGCGGTCCATGACAAGTCGCGTTCAATCATTCTTCGATTGATTGCAGATGGCAAGGGCGGCCCCATGTGCAGGGGCCACCGGTCTCGCGGAACCCCAACGATCATCGGCAGCTTGCGCCGGTCCTCTGCCGTCGTTCGCTAGCAGCCCAGCAGCCCAAAATTGTGTTGAAAGGACGTTGGGAACGCAACAAGTTTCAGAGGGTAGCCGGAAGGGCACCTGCCAGACGCGCTCGAGAAAGCGCCCACGAGGCTCCAGGCCCCCCGCTCCGTCTGCGTCCGGCGCATGGCCAGGGGATATGGCCAGGGGATGGCGTGACGATAAAAGTCGTGGTCGGCCTCGACGTCCCGTGTCCGCCCCCGCCACAGCTTTTAACGACAATCCCGTGCTTGGCTTGGCTGAGCGACAGCCCGGCATCGCACGATCGTGAGATGCATCCGTCGAGCTAGAGCTGAATGACCAGTCCATCGTGGGCGCATTGTTCGGGGATGGTGTCGAGGTTGGCGAGCATCTCGCGGCCGAGATGGGTGAGGACAACGCGCTTGGCCCTAATTTCTGCCCGGTGTTTCGCAATGTCGGGATAATTGAGGTGATAGCGAACGGGTTTTTGAAAAAAGTAGCACTCGGCGATGAAAAGATCGGCGCCATCTGCAAGGTTCGGCATGTGCCCGGTCCACTCGCTGTCGCCGGTGTAGGCGATCACTTTGCCCGCCACCTCAACGCGCATTGAGGTGGGATTGGTCTCCTTGGTGTGGACGGCGGGGTAGCTAAGCACCTTGAGCGGCCCGATCTGGTTCATGCGGTTGGTCGGCATGTCGATGTAGGTAATCGGGAATTTGGGAACCATAACCTCCATCCCCGGCATTAGCGCGGCTGCCACGGACTTCAGGCGATTGGTCGTGTCGAGGGGCCCGGCTATGGTTAGCGGTCGGTCACGCTTGGCTGCAAGCATGGCATCTACCAGAAGGAACGGTATGCCGCCGCAATGATCGCCGTGCAGATGCGTGAGCAAGATGGTATCGATCGTGTTGTGGGGGACGCCCAATCGTTCAAGGGCGATGAGGCTTGACGCCCCAAAGTCGATACAGAAGCGAATGCCCGGCGCATCGACAAGGAAGCACGTGTTGAACCGACCTCCGGAACCGAAAGAATCTCCGGAGCCCACGAACGTGACGCTGACTGACATGAGACGGTTTCCGTAGCTGGTGACCTGGCCCGCGCGCTCGTCAAAATGCGATTGAGGTAGATGCGAGGGGAATGGTCAAGAGTACACGGAGGCCAATGCCGGCATTGTCGAGCCACCCCCTGAAGCGTCTGCGAGCGTCGGAACGCGCGCCCTGAGTACGGCAGCGCCGGCAAGGTGACGGGCAAGCCGCGGCGCAAGCGTGCCAACGAGCGGAAGCGGGGCAGGTCAGCGCTGGTTTCGCACGGGGATGGGCACGCCGGCAGTAAGCGACCCTTGCACCGGGGGCATTTTCGACATCTCCACGCCCCAACGACCGACAGCTTGGGCTTTGGTTAGCTGCCAGGGGTGGTGGTGCCGTTACTTACTCTTTGCGGGGGCTGGCTCTTTGCGGGGGCCTGGCACCTGCCCTGGCCGCTCGACCAATCCGAAGAGGGAGGCGTCGTTGCCCCCAGGTGCCCGGCTTCTGCTCGAACAGCCCGGGGATTGCCGTGCCGCAGGCACTGCAGCTGCCATCCGGCCCGAGCCGCCAGGTCGTGATTTCATAGCAATCGCGGCCGATGGCGCACCTGCCGCAGCCCGGGCAATAGGTGCTCTGGCCCGCTTCATCATGGACATTGCCGGTATAGACGAAGCGGAGGCCCGCGTCCTGGGCGATCTGACGGGCCAGGGTGAGCGTGCGCGACGGCGTTGCGGGTATCTGCAGCATCTTGTAGTCGGGGTGAAAGGCCGTGAAATGCAAGGGCACGTCCGGCCCGAGCCTCGCCATCACCCACTCGCCGAGCCTCTTGACTTCCTCTGGGGCATCATTGTGGCCCGGGATTAATAGCGTTGTGATCTCCAGCCAAACCTTAGTCTCCCGCTTCAGATACTCGAGCGTCTCGAGCACGGCGCCGAGATGACCCGTGCACAGGCGCTTGTAGAACGCCTCCGTGAAGGCCTTGAGGTCGACGTTGACCGCATCCATCCAAGTAAACAACTCTTGCCGCGCCGCGGCGGCGATGTAGCCGGCCGTCACCGCCACGTTCTTGATCCCATGTTTGCGCGCCACCTTTGCGACATCGACGGCATATTCCAGGAAGATGACCGGATCATTGTAGGTGTAGGCGATAGAGCGAGACCCGGTGGCAATCGCCGCCTCTACGATATCCTCCGGCGAGGCCCTGTCCTGCAACCGGTCGAATTCGCGCGCTTTGGAGATGTCCCAGTTCTGACAGAACTTGCACGTGAGGTTGCACCCCGCAGTGCCGAAGGATAGGACCGGCGTTCCCGGCAGATAGTGGTTTAGGGGCTTTTTCTCGACGGGGTCGACGCAGAAGCCCGACGAGCGGCCATAGGTGGTGAGCACGATGCGATCGTTTTGCCGCCCGCGCACAAAGCACAGGCCACGCTGGCCCTCGTGAAGCTTGCAGTAGCGTGGACAGACGTCGCACTGGATGCGGCCGTCCTCGAGCCGATGCCAGTGGCGCCCCGAAGCGCCTTCCAAACGCATAGCTGCAGGCATAGAATTCAGCGCTTGGCGCAACGTCATCGTTGCCTATGCGCATCTCGGAGATGCGCCCCATGAACTTGAACGGTGCAATTCCAGGGCCACGACCTCCTGCGGTCGCGGGTGCATTTTACCCCCAATCGGCGCGGGCGCTAAGGCGAACCCTCGACGATCTTTTCTCCTCCGTTGCCGGGCAAGAACGCTCAGGCTACTGCGGCATCATTGCTCCGCATGCCGGGTATGCCTACTCGGGTCGCATCGCAGCGGCGGCATTCGGCAGCCTGCACTGTTGCAACTGGATCAGGCGCGCGGTCGTCATCGGGCCCGCGCACTGCGTGCCCTTCATGGGCATCGCCGCGCCCTCGCACGCGGCTTTCGCGACCCCGGTCGGTGTGGTGCCGGTCGACCTTGCGGTGGTCGAGGCGCTCAGCGAGGAAGGCGTCGTTGCCATCAAAGATGAGCCGCATGCGCCCGAGCATGCCATCGAGGTGGAGCTGCCGTTCCTGCAGTCGGTGTTCGGCGATGTGCCGATCGTGCCTTTGTTATTTGGGTCCACATCGGCTAGCGCGGTTGCGGCAGCGATCGCCAGGGCGTGGACCGACGACACATTGCTTGTTGTCAGCAGCGACTTGTCGCATTTCCAGGACTACGCCGCCGCAACCAAGCATGACGCGCGAACCGCTGCGGCGGTCGAGGCGTTGGACGAAGCAGCGATTGGGCCCGCCGATGCTTGCGGCCACCTTGCCGTGCGCGGAGCGCTATTGGAGGCGGCGCGACGTGGGTTCCAGGTCGAGCGGCTCGCGTTGTGCAATTCCGGAGACATCACGCGCGCTCGGAAAAGCGTTGTGGGCTACGGCGCTTGGGCCTTCCGCCGGCCGGCTTGAAACGATCCACCCGTCGCGCGGTGTGGTGAGTGTAAAAAAAAAGAGTGTTCAATTCGCGCCCTTCCGGCTTTTCAAGGCAACCCAAGCGCAGGCCTAGCCGCTAACCGGCAGGGGAAGGCGTCACGAGCAGGACGGCTATGACGCGGCGCTGCGGCCGAGCTGCCGCTTCATTCCGCCGCGCAACGGAACCCTGCAAGTACGCAAACCAGCTACGCAATTTTTTGTTGCAATTGACGGTCCACGACCCATTTACGATCTGCAAGCCGCGCTTAGGGTTCGGTGGGCGATCGCGACAACGAGAGGTTTTATGAGGAACGAGCAGAATTCTATTCGACCGGTCGAGACCCCCGGGGGGACTATGCTCGCTCCGCTAAAGCGATCGGTGATCCGAGCGGTCCTGTGGGCTCGCGGAACCATTGGCGAGGCGGCGCGCGCGGTGGCGGAGGCTTGCGAGTCCAGGCCCTCCGCGGACCACATTCCCCATGCTCAAACGCAGAACTCGGACAGCTTTGCTGACCTCCCTCACTACCGATTCATCCTCAAGCACAAGGAGATCGGGAAACTTTTCGATATCGCGGATCCCTTCTACCGGTGCCATGAGGCCCGCAATGGCATTACGACCCAGATCGCCGGGCAGAGTTACGTTAATTTTGCCTTCTATGACTACCTGGGTCTCAATCAGCATCCCAAAGTCGTCGAAGCCGCCAAGAAAGCAATAGATCGTTTTGGCACATCGGTGTCGGCGAGCCGGATCGTTGCCGGTGAGAGACCGCTGCACCAAGAACTCGAACGCGCACTCGCCGATTTCTACGGTGTCGAGGCCGCAGTCGCCTTCGTCAGCGGGCATGCCACGAACGTATCCACAATCGGTACGCTGATGACGCCAGATGATCTGATCATCTACGATGACCTGTCGCACAATAGCGTGCTGGTCGGTACCAAGCTCTCGGGTGCCACGGCCTTCGCCTTTAGGCACAACGATGCCGATGCACTTGAATCACTTCTCAAGCAGCACCGCCATCTGCACAAGCGGACGCTGATAGTGGCCGAGGGCATTTACTCCATGGACGGGGATGTTGCCGACCTTCCGAGCCTGGTCGCTCTCAAAGAGAAATATGGCGCATGGCTGATGATCGATGAGGCTCACGCTTTGGGTGTCCTCGGCGCGACCGGTCGAGGTTCGGCCGAACACTTTGGCATTGACTCGTCTCGCGTCGACATCTGGATGGGCACTCTCAGCAAGGCGCTGGCGAGCTGCGGCGGGTATATTGCGGGCAAGCAGGAGCTTATCGATATCCTGAAATATCAGGCCCCTGGGTTGGTCTATTCGGTTGGGTTGTCGCCTCCCCTAACGGCGGCGGCCATCGCTTCGCTCGAGCTTCTTAAGGCCGAGCCGGAGCGGGTCGCGCGCTTGCAAGCAAATGGAAAACTCTTTTTGTCACTGGCTCGGGCTGCTGGGATGGATACGTCCACGAGCGAAGGCTATGCCGTCGTTTCTGTGATTGTAGGGAATTTGATCAACGCGGGTCGCGTCGCCGACCGACTGCTCGCCCGTGGGCTCAACGTACTTCCCATTATTTACCCCGCGGTGCCGATCAAAGCGGCACGACTACGGTTCTTCCTTACCTCCGAGCATACGCCTGCACAGATCCGCGAGGCTGTGCAGACAATGCGCGAGGAGCTCGATGGTCTGCGTAGAAGTGAGAAACGGGCGGCCTGACTTGTGACCGATCGTCGCCACCCTTGGCCCATTTTTGAGTGAACGGTCATACGCGTATGCTTAAGCGGTCGTCCACTGCAGTTGTGCTGGTAACTGGCTGCTCGTCGGGGATCGGCAAAGCCATCTGTGATCAGTTGGCGATGGCCGGCACAACCGTGTACGGCGGGAGCCGCACGCCTTGCACTTCCTCGCGGTGGCGCCATCTTCCCCTCGATGTCACGGAGCAAAGCTCGGTGGATGCGGCCGTCGCAGAGGTGTTGCGGCACGAGTCGCGGCTAGATGGTCTGGTTGCTTGCGCCGGCGTGGGCTTGGCAGGATCGATCGAGGACACGGATGACGACGAGGCCAAGCGAAATTTCGATACGAACTTCTTTGGCACCGCCCGCATGATCCGAGCGGTCCTTCCTACAATGAGAAAGCAGTCCTCCGGCAAGATCGTCGTAATCGGTTCAATCGGCGGACTGATCGGCCTGCCCTTCGTTCCATACTACAGCGCTTCGAAGTTTGCGCTGGATGGCTTGATCGAGGCCTTGCGCGGTGAAGTGGCGCCGTTCGGTATTCAGGCGACTGTTGTCCATCCCGGCGATCTGAACACGGCCTTCGGAGCGAACCGTGTATTAGGTCGCAACGCCGGAACAACGTCGGCCTACCGAGCTCGTTTTCAGGATACGCTTCAGTTCTACGCTGGCCAGGAGGACAACGCCGCCTCACCGCAAGCCCTGGCACGGAAAGTAGTAAAACTTCTCTGCAGACGCTCACTTCCTGCACGCGTGATTGTCGGCACACCTTTGGAAAAGCTCGGAGTGTCTAGTAAGCGATACCTGCCGGGTCGCACTTTCGAATACCTGCTGCGCAAGGCTTACGCGCCCTAGCAAAGCATCCCGTCGAGGTGGCGCGTGCCCCCAGTGTTTACCGCCGATCAGACCGGGATGACCCTGAAGCAAAGCTGAGGAATGAGCCTCATCGCCAAGAACCGATCGGGCAATGACGCTGAGGCTAGAAACGGCCTAGTGGGAGCCCGGCAGCCAGGGTTCGGCTTCAACCGCCGCAATGTCGCCCGCCGCGAGCTTAAAGCCACAACTCTCAGACTTTCCGACGACCTGACGTGGTGGCCAGACGGATTGTGGTTTGCTGCGATCACCAGAACGGCATGTCCGTCTTTGATCGCGTCCCCCCTCTCTGTCGCGCCCGGTGGATAGAGGCTCACTTGCGGAAAGTATGGCAAATCCGTTCTTCACCGTCGGCCATTCAACGCAACCAATCGAGGTGTTTGTCACCCAGCTAAAGGACCTCGATATCGAGGTGGTGGCCGATGTCCGCGCCGTGCCTCGCTCACGCAAGAACCCCCAGTACAATCGCGACGCTCTTGCCAGAATGCTGAGCACTTTCAAAATTGACTATATTCATATTCCGGAGCTGGGAGGCCTGCGCAGCCACGGCCAGGTTCCGCCGGCGGCCAACGGTTTCTGGAAGAACGAGCGCTTCCACAATTATGCTGACTATGCCATGAGCGACGACTTTCAAGCAGGCCTGCGCCGGCTTCGGAAGATCGGATATGCGCAGCGATGCGCTGTCATGTGCGCTGAGGCCGTGTGGTGGCGATGTCATCGCCGCATCATTGTCGACTACCTCATCGCCGCCGGCGAGAAAGTGATCCACAGCTTCGCGAAAGGACGAACGGAGCCGGCCTACATCAGCAAGGCTGCCGTCCGGGAGCCTAATGGTGTTCTCGCATATCCGCTTGCGAGTACAATCGTCGGCTACCACCAGGACGACGAGAAGAACTGGGTTGCTGAGCTGTCCTGCGGCCATCAGCAGCATGTCCGCCATCGGCCGCCTCTGATCGAGCGACCCTGGGTGGAGACCGAGGCTGGACGGGTCGCCAAAATCGGGCATGCAGTCGTGTGCGCCGAATGCGCGCGCGCAAACAAGGCGGAATGATAGGCGATCATCTGTCCTGCATTGCGCTGTCGACGCAGCGCCAGTTCAGCCGACCACGCTTTGGATGCGTCGGCCCGCGCGGAGTGCGGTGGCTCGATTTCCCGCTCTGTTGCCGACGGGTCGTCTGCTCGCTGGGCTGGCCTGGTCCCGTGCCTCGACGAAAGTGCTGGCGAGCGGCGCTCGACCCGCGTCGGAGTACTCGTCAAATGTACCTGGGCCGCGGCTCGCATGGAGAAAAGCTATTTTAAGGCTCAGTTCGTCCAGCCAAGAGCACGCCGTGGGCCGCAACGAGCCTGTCGTCGCCGTGGCGGCCTCGATCCTCACGGCCGCCGATCAGAGGCCGGCCGACGTAGCTTCGCGCAGGTAACACCGCCTTATGGGCTTCTGGTGGTCGCCGATCCCCAGTCCCACACGATTGCCGAAGCTCTAAACGCCAGCGCGACAGTCTAAGACATGAATGGTCTGCCCAAAACCCTGTCGATCAGCCGCGACTCGACTGTCTGATCCGCATGCCTTACGAAGATCCACGCAACGCGGGCGGCTTAGTTCAGATAGGCACAAGAGTTTTACGTGGACAACACGAAGATGATGTCGCTGGCGCTCCTGACGGATCAGGCGACTGGCACTCACCCGGCGTCTTGGATCCATGCTGACACACAAGCGACCGCTTCGACCGACATCAATCACTTCCGCGCCGTTGCACAGCTGGCAGAACATGGCAAGTTCGACATGTTCTTCGTCGCAGACACGCCGGCGACACGAACCGAAAATCTTCACGCTTGGAGCCGGTTCCCGATGTACATGAACCAGCTCGAGCCACTTACGCTTCTCACCGCCCTTGCGTGTGCCACCACCCGCATCGGCCTTGGTGGAACGGTGTCCACGAGCTTTTCTGAGCCCTACAACGTTGCCCGGCAGTTTGTCTCGCTCGACCTGATTTCGAGTGGGCGGGCCGCCTGGAATGTGGTGACGTCCGCCAACGATTACGCGGCACGCAACTTCGGCCATGTGTCGATGCCGGCACACGCCAAGCGCTACGAGCGGGCTGGCGAGTTCGTCGACGCGGTGCGCGAGCTTTGGGACAGCTGGGCCGACGACGCCTTTGTGCGCGACAAGAAGAGCGGCCGCTACTTCGATCCTAAGCGTATGCACGTGGTGCATCACAGGGGCGAGTACTTCAAGATTGACGGCGCCCTCAACATCGAGCGCGCCCCCCAGGGACACCCCGTCATCATTCAGGCGGGCGCCTCGGATACCGGCCGAGAGCTGGCAGCGCGTACGGCAGAAGTGGTGTTCGCAAGTGCGGCCGACCCCGAGAGTACCAAGGCTGCCTATGACGACCTCAAGGGACGGTTGGCGAAGTATGGACGTCGGCCCTCAAGCCTGCGCATCCTTGCCGGACTGCCGGTGGTGATCGGTGCGACGCGAGGCGAAGCCGAGGACAAGCATCAGCATCTGCAGGAGTTGATGCACCCCGACGTCGGCTTGTTTCGGCTCGGCACTGACCTCGAAATGGATCTTTCCGGACTACCTCTCGACCAGCCGATCTTGGAGAGCCAGCTGCCAAAGTCCGCCAACCTGCACAAGGCATTTTTCGATGGGATCGTAAAGATCATTCGCGAGGAAAAGCCGACTTTGCGGGAGCTGTACTTGCGCTATGAGCGCGGTCGTAAGACCATCAAGGGCACGGTGAAGGACATCGCCGACATCATGGAGCAGTGGTTTCTTGCCCGAGCTTGTGACGGCTTCATGATGCAGTTCCACACGATGCCCGGGGGGCTCAAGGATTTCGTGGACGGTGTCGTCCCGGAATTGCAGCGCCGCGGCCTGTTTCGTAAGGACTATAAGGGCAAGACGTTGCGCGATCATCTGGGACTCAAACGACCACCCAACCGCTATTTCGAGCACGCCACTGACTAGATGCACCACGGAGAAAGTGAACCACCATGCTTCGCCACGCGCTAACTGCTGCCTTGCTGATCGTAGTCTCGCCGGTGCTTGCAGACGACCTGAAGACGGTCGAGGCGGGCAAGCTGACCTGGGGCAGCTCTCCCACTTTCAAGCCCTTCGAATTCATGCGCGACGGCAAGGCGCAAGGTTTCGACGTCGATCTGATGGAGAACCTGGCCAAGCGGCTCAACCTAACCTCGAATATGATGGGCATGGAGTTCAAGGGTGTCATTCCCGCGCTACTCGGGACCCGCGTCGACGCAGGTGTGAGCGGCCTCTATGTAACCGCCGAGCGCGCACAAGTTGCGGACTTCATCCCGTATGTCATCGTCGGCAACCAGATTGTGGTGCAGAAGGGCAACCCCAAAAAGATCACGGGCCGTGACGGGTTGTGCGGGTTCAAGGCGGCAGCACCGGTCAATACCGTCTTCGAGGCCTCGACAAAGGCCCTCAGCGCCGAATGCAAGAGCGCCGGAAAGCCGGAGATCGAGATCTTGTCGCTGCCCGGAAGCGATACGGTCGCACTTGCCCTGCAGCAGGGCCGCGTTGACGCCGCACTCAACTCGACGGCGACCATTGCCGCTATGATTGGCGAGAACCCCGATACCTACGAGCTCGCAGGGCCACCCTTCGATGCCAACACGAAGATTGGGATCGCCTTGCGCAAGGATGAAATGGAGCTCAAGGGGCGCCTCAACACAGCCCTGCAGGACATGGTCAAGGACGGCACCTACGTGCAGCTTCTCAAAAAGTGGAACCTGCCCCCGCAGTCGTCCGTGTTCTGAGAGCTGCAATGAGCCTTTTCAACCCGGAGATTTTTCTCAAGAATCTCCTGAGTTGGGACTATTTCTTCGCTGCACTCAATACGCTTTGGATCAGTCTGGCTTCGCTCCTGGTAGGACTTGTCGTCGGACTGATCCTGGCGATTGCCCGCGACTCCGGGATTAGACCGCTCGGCGTCGTCGCGCAGGCCTATTTATGGCTCTTTCGCGGCACGCCCGTCCTCCTGCAGATCGTGTTCGCTTTTTATGTTCTGCCATCCCTGGGCATCGTGCTGTCGCGCTTTGCCTGTGCCGTGCTCGCGCTAGGGCTTAACGAGGGCGCGTACGTTGCAGAAATCATTCGCGCGGGATTGCGGGCCGTCGGAGATGATCAGCGCGAAGCTGCTCGTGCGCTCGGCCTCAAACCCTGGTACGTGATGCGGTTTGTAGTGTTGCCGCAAGCCTTTCGCATCATCATTCCCCCGATCGGCAATCAGTTCATCAGCATGTTGAAGTTGACGGCACTGGTTGAGGTGATCGGTGTGCAGGAGCTGCTATTGGTCGCAAGCCAGGCCGCGTCTTCCAATTTTCGTTACCTCGAGGCGCTCTCGGCTGCGGGGTTATACTACCTTGCATTGACGACACTGTTCATGGCGGTGCAGAGCCGCGTTGAGCAGGCGCTGAGCAGCGACAGCGAAGAAAGCAGGCGTCGTTCGGCGCGGTTCGACCGGCTTACCGAGCAGGCCTGAGCCACATCGCGATAGTGGTGTCGACCGCCTCTGCGGCAGGCCTACTCATCCCGGGGAACGCCGAAGCTCGGAGCGGGTGTTGGGTGATCATGCCAGGCCGGACGGTCGCAACCAACGACTCCCCACTTTCCGAAGGCCGTGGCCGAAAAAAACGAGGTAGGTTGTCGGGAGCTCAGCCAGCCGTTCGTCCCCTGGATGCGAAGCACGAGAACACTAGACCTAACCACGAGAAAGATCCTCGCAATCATGCACGTCACCCGCCTCGGCGTCATGCAATCACCCGGAGCCTGCCAATGACCCCGACCATTACCGCTTTTGAACGGTCGCCAGATCGCGGCAAGGGGCTGGCGCGTGACATGCGCGTTCGCTGGGCGCTTGAAGAGGTAGGCCAGCCTTATGAGGTCCGCCTTCTTTCCTTCGATGCGATGAAGCAACCCGCGCATCGAGCGCTTCATCCTTTCGGACAGATACCGACCTATGAAGAAGGCGAGCTCGCCCTATTTGAATCGGGAGCGATTGTATTTCATATCGCGGCGCACCATGCGGGCCTGCTGCCAGACGATGCGAATGCCCGGGCACGCGCGATCGCATGGATGTTTGCCGCCCTCAACACGGTCGAGCCGCCGATTGTTGATCGCGGAAACGCCGCGCTCTTGGAGCGCGACAAGACTTGGTACCAGGAGCGCCTGCCTATCCTCGAGGGTCGCGTCCGTGACCGGCTGCGCGAACTTTCCAGTCGGCTTGGCGATGCCGACTGGCTCGAGGATGCGTTCAGCGCCGCTGACCTACTGATGGTGACGGTGCTGCGCAGATTGAGCGGATCGGGCATATTGGAGGAATATCCGAACCTCTCCGCCTATGTCGCCCGCGGCGAAGCGCGCCCCGCCTACAAGCGGGCCTTCGACGATCAATTGGCGGTTTTCACCGCCGCATCGTCCGGCTGATGCAGGTCCGGGTCCCGCCCTTCAGTTTCAATAACGGGGAGCCGTGCAAGCCGTGCCGCTCGGAGACGGACCGCAAAATCCAAATGCCCGATGCAGTGTTGGAGCGCTCGGCGGGAGGTTGGCCTTGCAGGGCGAGGTTTAATTGCCGCTCGCCGTGCTCGAAAAGCCTCTTCTTCGCCAGGCCAACATGTGGGATCGGCAAAGCTCGCCGGTCGCGGCATCAGAGGTCGGAGATGCCGCCCAGCAGGCGCTCGATGTCCTCCTCGTTATTGTAGAAATGCACACCGGCACGTAAGAAGCCGTCCTTCTCACTCACGATTATGCCTTTCGTCTTTAGCGCAGCGACCAATGCGCTCGCGGGTTTGCCGAGCTCAAAGCTGATGAGGCCGGCCCGCTCAGCCCAAGGACGCGGCGTGCGCACGCGGATCTGGCGTTGCTCGGCGCCGTCGATCAGTCGGGTCGTGAGGTCCTTGACGCGCGCCTCGATTTGCTCGAGGCCGATGCCGGCTACGAACTCGGCCGATCGGCGCTGCACGAAGCAGCCGAGAAAATTAGGGTTGCCATACTCAAAGCGATGGCCGTCTGCCGAAAGTTCGAGTTGCGGTTGGAAACGGTCGTTGGAGGTGAAAGAGAACTTGGCGGCGTAAGGTGGCGTTATCATGCTGCGCAATTCGGGTGTGGTGTACATAAAGCCGGCACCCGTCAAGGAGAGCTGCGCCTTGTGCCCGCCAGCAATCAATGCGTCGATGCCAAGGGCCGAGAGCGGAGTTGCCAACACGCCAACGCCCTGGATGCCGTCGACGACCAGCTTGATTTCGCGCGTCCTGCAGAAGGCGGCAAGCTCGGGCAGATGGGCACGATAGCCGTTGCCGTAGGCGACCCAGGCGAGCGCCATGATGCGGGTCCGCTTGTCGACCAGCGCTCGATAACACTCGAGCGTGACGCGGCCCTCCTCGTCGGGTTTGGCGAAGCGCGTTTCCACTCCACGAGCCTCGAGATAGCGCCAGGGGAAGGTGTTGTTCTCGTGTTCGATTTCGCTGATGACAACGTTGTCTCCATGGCGCCACGGGAAACCCTGGGCGATGATGCTGATGCCCTCCGAGGTATTTTTGATGAGCGAAATATCTTCCCTACTTGCGCCGAAGGTCTCGGCCACGACGGTTCGCGTCTTTTCGATCTCTGCCATGGCGAAGGCCGTCGCGCCAGCGGTAGCGTAGACGTCGTCGATCCACTCATGCATGGCATCGGCCACGCACCTGGGCAGGATCACCTTCATGCCGCTGTTGAGGAAGGCAAGTTTATCCGTCGTGGGGAATTGCTTGCGCACCGCTTGCCAATCGGGAGCGGCCTTGCCGCCAGCCCGGACATTGTTCTCATTCATGCTCTAGGCTCCTTGATGGGCGCAGATGCTAATGAGTGAGCACCTGGCTCAGAAATGTGCGGGTGCGCTCGTTGCTCGGGCGTGCAAAGAACGTATCCGGGCGGCCCGCCTCGACGATCTCACCGTCGTCCATAAATACCATCAGGTCGGCGACGCGGCGGGCAAAGCCCATCTCGTGGGTGACGACCATCATGGTCATGCCCTCATCGGCGAGCTCCGTCATGACGTCGAGCACCTCGTTGATCATTTCCGGGTCGAGGGCCGATGTGGGTTCGTCAAACAGCATGACCTTGGGTTGCATCATGAGCGCGCGGGCAATGGCGACGCGCTGCTGTTGGCCACCAGACAGCTGGCCCGGATACTTGGCGGCCTGATCGCCGATGCGCACGCGGGCAAGTAGCTCGTGTGCCCGCGCCTCGGCGGCGCCCTGCGGAATGCGCGCGGCAAGCGTGGGTCCCAGCGTCAAGTTATCCAAAACTGAGAGGTGAGGAAACAGGTTGAACTGCTGGAAAACCATGCCGACGCGGCGGCGGACCTCTTCGATGTTGCGCAGGTCGGAGGTAAGCTCCATGCCGTCGACGACAATGCGACCCTCCTGATGCTCTTCCAGCCGGTTGACGCAACGGATCAGGGTCGACTTACCCGAGCCGGAAGGACCGCAGATCACCACTTTCTCGCCGCGGCCGACCTTGAGGTTGATGTCGCGTAGTACGTGGAAGTCGCCGAACCACTTGTTGACGCCGAGCAGCTCGATGATGGTCCTGTCGGGCGGGTGCTCGGATCCGTTCCTGCCTGGCATCAAAAATTGCGCCCCTTGCGCAGATTTTGCTCTAGGCCCTCACTGTACTTCGACATCGAGATGCAGAACACGAAATAGAGCGCGAATACGAAGAGGTAGGCCTCCGGCGCAAAGCGGATCCAGCGCGGATCTTCGAGCGCCGCCTTGGTTGCCCCTAGCACGTCGAAGAGGCCGATGATGCTGACAAAGGTCGTATTCTTAAAGGCGCGGATGACGTCGTTCATCAGCGCGGGAATGACGATGCGCAGCGCCTGCGGCAGCACGATGCGACGCGTGGTTTGCCAGTAGCTCAAGCCGATGGCGTCGGCTGCCTCGTACTGGCCGCGCGGGATCGCCTGCAGGCCGCCACGCACGACCTCCGCGGCGTAGGCGGCGAAGAACACGATCATGCCGATCTGCGCGCGAAGGATTTTGTCGATGCTAAGCTGCTCAGGGACGAACAGAGGGAACATTACAGAGGCTATGAATAGCACGGCCACTAACGGAACGCCGCGGATGATCTCGATCATACCTATCGATAGCGCTTGAATGATCGGCAGCCGCGAGCGTCGCCCCAGTGCCAGCAGCACCGCGAGCGGCAGGCCACCGACCACGGTACCAACGAACAGCAGCAGCGTCAGCGGCAGCCCGCCCCATTCGTGTGTGCCGGTGCGGCGCAAGCCGAGCACACCCCCCAGCATCAGCACAAGCACTGCGCCCATGGCCGCGACCCAGACCAGGAATAGCCGCCAACTCCACAACCGGCGAAATGCAGAGACGATGGCGAGCCCAACCACGATTAGGATGACAAGCCAGCCGCGCCAGTGCTCCTGGTAGGGGAAGGTGCCGAACAAAATCAGGCGATATTTCTCGGCTACCACCGCCCAACAGGCACCGAGCGCGCTACGACACGCTTCGCCCTCCGTGCTCATCCAGACCGCATTGAACAGAGCCCAACGTAGGATTGGCGGCAGAGCAATCCCAAGCCCCAACAGGCACAACAATGTCAGGATTGTAGCGTGGAGATTGTCGAACAGGTTGCTGCGCAGCCAACGCACAATGCCGCGCTCGCGCAGTGGCGGTGGGCGCCGCGGTGAGGCAGTAGGAACCGCAATGGACACAGGAGGGGCGCCCAAATTACCGCTCCCTAATTTGGATGGCGCGATTGTACAGGTTCATGAGCACGGCGATGCAGAGCGAGATAAGCAAATAAACGCCGGCCATGATCACCACGCATTCAATGGCGTGACCGCTCACCGTTGTCACGGTGTTGGAGATATTGAAGATTTCCGGATAGCCAATGGCGACGCCGAGCGAGCTGTTCTTGAACAGGCTCACGTACTGGGAGGCCGCCGGTGGCACCATGACGCGCAGCGCCTGGGGCAGGATTACATAACGATAGATGTTTCCTCGCCCGAGGCCGATCGAGCGAGCCGCCTCGATCTGGCCGCGGCCGATGGATTGCACCCCGGACCGAACGATCTCGGCAATGAAAGCAGCAATATAAAGCGATAGGCCGAGCAAAAGGGCGATGAATTCGGGCGGCAAGGTGGCGCCGCCACGGAAGTTGAATCCCTCCAGGACGGGAATGGCGAGCCCACGCGGTGCGCCGGCGGCAAACCAGGTGACGGCGGGGAGGCCGATAACAATGGCCAGCGCCATCGGCAGGACCGGCGGCCGGGTGCCCGACCGGCGTCGACGCCGGGCGGCGATGGCTACGAAAACCGAAGCCGCGAGCACGCTTGCGACCAAGGTCAAGGCTACCCAGGCCCCCGCGGATCCTGCCGCTGGTATGGCGAAGGTTAAACCGCGGTTGCTGAGGAAGCCATAGCCGCCGAGACTCCAGGCTTGCCTTGGTGGCGGTAGCCGCGTCACCAGCAGATACCAGAAGCTGATCTGAATGAGCTGCGGCGTGTTGCGGAAAAGCTCGACATAGACTGAGGCGAGGCGGGCCACCATCCAGTTGCGGCTCAGCCGGCCGATGCCGATGAAGACACCGAGCAGCGTGGCGCAGATCACGGCGGCGATGGAGACGCTCAGCGTGTTTAGGATGGCGACACCAAAGGCGCGCAGAAATGTGTCGGAGGTGGCGTAGGGGATCAGGCTCAGGCTGATCGGGAAGCCGGCCTCTCGCCAGAGGAAGGCGAAGCCCGTGGAGATACCGCGCTTGGTCAGTGCGTGCTGGGCATTGCCGACCATCCAAATGAGGAGGCCGAAGAGGGCGATGAGGATTATGGCCTGGTAGAGGAGGCCGCGCACGCTCGCATTATGCCATAGGCCATCCAGCGATAAAGGTGGTCGCGGCGGTGGTGGCCGGCGCCCGCGCAACGAAGGAGCGGAGATGCTTGCCTCGGACACGCGCGCCTCTGCCTCGGCATCAGTTGAAGGGCGGCGAATAGAGGAGCCCACCGCGGGTCCATAGGTCGTTGATCCCGCGATCCATCTTCATCGGCGAGGCCTTGCCGACGTTGCGCTCGAAGATCTCACCGTAGTTGCCGACTTGTTTGATGATGCGATAGGCCCATTGCGCATCGAGGCCAAGGTCCTTGCCGAGCTCACCCTTGACGCCAATGAGCCGCTGGATTGTTTCATCGTTGCTCTTCAGCATCTCGTCAATGTTCTTGGAGGTGACATTCTTCTCCTCCGCTTCGAACAGGGCAAATACCGTCCAATTGACGATATCGCGCCATTGCGCGTCGCCCTGGCGAACGACCGGGCCCATCGGATCCTTGCCGTGCACGCCGGGCAGGATGACGTACTCGTCCGGGTCGGAGGCGGCGGCCGATCGGTTGGCGGCCAGGCCGGACGTGGTCTGCACATGCGCGTCACAGCGGCCGCTGAAGAAGGCCGTATTCAGCTCCTTCTGGTTCTCGATCACCACCATCTTAAAGGTAAGCCCATTGGCATTGGCGACCTCGGCTGCAACTTTCTCGGACGTCGAGCCCGGCAGCACGCAGACGGTAGCGCCATTCATCTCCTTTACGCTCTTCACGCCGAGCTTCCTGCTAACCATGAAGCCTTGGCCATCGTAAAAGGTGGGTGCGACAAAATCGATGCCTAGCTTCGCGTCGCGGGTCAGTGTCCAGGTGACATTGGCGGTCGTGACATCGACCTCTCCCGTCTGCAACACGGTGAGGCGCGTCTGCGTCGTCGACTGCAGAAGCTCGACCTTGTCGGCGTCGCCGACCACTGCGGCGGCGAGTGCACGGCAGGTATCCACGTCCATGCCCTTCCACTGGCCGCGACTGTCGAGGGAGGAGAAGCCGGCACGGTTGCCGTTGGCGGCGCACACGAGCTTGCCGCGCGCTTTGACGGTGTCGAGCGTGGGACCCGCAACGGCGCGATCGGCGGGGATGGCGAGCAGGTACAACAAAGCGGCCGAGAGGGCGATGGCAGTTCTAATCATGCTGGAACCTTCCCACGACCCTTGCGGGCGATGCAGGCAGCGCCGGTCACTGGGGGTCTATTGCAACCCCCGGGCGACCTCGAGGACGTGATCAACGTCGTTTTCGTTATTGTAGATGTGAAAAGACAGCCGCACCATGCCTTGGCGCACGGAAAGCCGCACCCCTGACCGCTTAAGGGCCTCGGCGAGTTTTTGCGTTTGCGCATCGTCGCTGCTGTCATGACCACCCGCGCCGTGCCTCCCAATCGAGACGATGCTGGCGAGGTGTTCGCCGGTGCCGGCAACCGGGAAGCCCAGTTGGTCGAGGCCGCTGGCAAGGCGGCGCGCAAGCCGCGTCGCGTGCGCTTCGACCGTGCGCGTACCGATGCGGCCGAGAAGAGCAAGCGAGACCTCAACCCCGGCGGCGGCTGCGAAATTGTAGTTGCCGAGATCGAAGCGGCGCGCATCGGGCATCAACCGGAAATCATCACCCCCGCGGGCGGCCTCGTGGGTGGCGCCGAGATCGACGCCGAAACGCGCAAGATAGACGGGATTGAGCCGCTCCGCCCAACTCTGCCGGCAATAGAGCAAACCCATACCGTAGACACCAAGCAGCCCCTTCTGGGTCGAAACGGCAAAGCCATCGATGCCGGAGGCCTCGACGTCGGTGTGGACGATGCCGGCCGTCTGGGCGCCGTCCACCAGGAAGAAGATGTCGCGCGCTCGCGTGAATTTGCCGATCGGTGCAAGCTCTACCCTGAGCCCCGGCGAGAAGCTCACCTCGCACAGGGTGACGACGCGGGTGCGATCGTCGACGGCGGCAATCACGTCCTCGGCCAGAAGCCGTCCGGCGCGGGCCGGCACATCGCGGATCTCGATGCCGAGCCGCCGCTTCAGGCCGGCCCAGGGAAAGATGTTGTTGGGGTGCTCGAGCTCGCGACAGACGACGACGTTGTCGCCCGCCCGCCACGGCAATGCTGCGGCGATGATGTTAAGACCCTCGGAGATGTTTTTGGTGATGGCGATCTCGCCCGCGCCCGCGTTGATGAGCCCAGCGAAACGCTCGCGCACCCGCTCGATGGTGGCGAACATGGCGTCCTTTTCCGCTCTGCCCATCAGCACGCTTTCCAGCGACGCGGTGATCGCAGCATGTGCCGAGCGTGGCAGCAACCCGCGCGCCGCGGTATCGAGATAAGGACCGCCGCTGGTGCCGGGAAACTCGCGGGCGATGTCGGTGTCGATGATCGGCATGGAACTCCCTAACGAGGCGCAGATCGCGTTGTTTGCAAGCATATTCCTTTCAGCGATTGAGGGCCGCGTCAACGCATCATGGCCGCCAAATTGGCAGGGGGCGCGCGCGCCGCGCTGGGGCTAGCCAAAGCGCGATTTTTCCGCCCCGCGCCGCTGCCGTCGGTGTCCGTTGGAATTGTCCGTTGCAATTCCGTTGGAATTGTCCGTTGCAATGAAGTGCGTCCAAAGTCGCCGCAAAGTGCTGCAGTTTCGCCTCGACCTCGGCCCCTGAAGGCGGCCTAAGGTCCCTGAAAACTGTCGGGGGAAGCAAGGTACTAACGAAACCGGCCAAAGCCATGGGGCGCTGCAGGCATCCTTGCGGCCAAACGATTGTGCCCTCGCAGGCGGACCACCCAGCGGTGCGCCCATTCCCCTGCTCCATCCCGCATTTGCAAGTTGGCTGACAATCTACTGCGCCTTTGCGGTCTTTGCGATAGGGTCGCGGACCTGCCTCGCCGAATTGAGCGACGATGGGCAGGTCGCCAGGCAGCGGAACTGGAACTATGGATGGGATTGCGAGCCTTTTGGCGCTCATTGCGCTCATTGTTGCCTTCGGCGGACGGCGGGGCATTGCTGCGCTGCGGGCGCAGCTCGTCGGCCTTGAGGAGGAGCTGCGGAGTTTACAGGCACAGGTTGCCCGTTCGCGACCGGCGCCGCCCGAGACACCGGCCGCAGAACCTGGGTTTGCGGAGCCGCCACCTCCCGCCCAGGAGCCTGCGTCGCTCGAGCATCGGCCGGCCTCGGGGGAACCTGCGGCCGCTGAGCCAGAAACTCCCGCCGCACCCTTAGTGCCTCCGCCGCGTGCGGCTACGCTGGAGGAGCGGCTCGGCACGCGCTGGGCCGTTTGGGTTGGGGGAATCGCATTGGCGCTCGGCGGAGTGCTTCTCGTTCGCTATTCCATCGAGCAGGGTATCTTCAGCCCGGCGGTCCGCGTGGCACTCGGCGTCGCCTTCTCGCTCGCCCTTCTCGTCGCCGGCGAGTGGTTCCGCCGCACCGAGCGTGCCTCCCCGGTAGATACCGTCCCGGCCGCCCATATCCCGGGGATCCTGACGGCCGCGGGTACGATTAGCGCCTTTGGCACGGTTTACGCCGCGCATGCGCTCTACCAGTTCATCGGGCCTGCAGCAGCTTTCATTATGCTCGGTGGCATCGGCATTGCCACCATGCTTGCAGCCGCGCTCCACGGGCCTGCCTTGGCCGGCCTCGGCCTCGCCGGTGCGTTGGCACAGCCGCTGCTAATCGCCGCGCAACAGCCCAACCCATGGCCCGTCGTGCTCTATCTCGCGGTGGTGGCTGGGGCCGCCTACATGCTGGCGCGTCTTCGGCGCTGGTTGTGGCTGGCCACCGCCGCGGTTGCCGGCGCGCTCGTTTGGGGCTTGGCGCTGCTCGCTCCGGCCAGCAGCGTTGCTCCGGGTGAATGGGCGTTCGCTCTGCTCGTGCATGTAAGCCTGCAGTTGGCGCTTGCCGCCGCGTTCATGGCCGTTGAGCCGCATCTGGCTACTCCCGATACCGCCGCCGAACCAGATTGGGTTGCGACCCTGGCGCTGGCGGCGTTGACCGTTCTTGCCATCTTGGCGCTTGCAGCCACACGCACGCACGAGCGATGGACGACCTTTGCAGTCGTCGCCTTGGCGATCCTAGCTCTGACCGCCTGGCGCAGCGCACCGGCTGCCGGGGCTGGTGTTCTCGCGGGCATCGTGGCACTGGGCGCGATTGCCGTTTGGCCAGGTCTCGCCGCGCCACCGGAGCCCCGCCTTTTGGCGCCGGCGCTCGCAGGCGTGCTTCGCTTGCCGGACAACATCTCGTCCTTCCTGGCGTTCGCGGCGCTCTCCACCTTGGCTATTGCCGCGCTGGCAACACTTCGTCTCTGGCGCGGTCGCAGGCTGCCGCTGGCGACGACGGGGTTGTATGCGTTGGCGGCCGTGGTGCCGCCGCTGCTGGCGCTGGTGCTCGCATACTTGCGCGTCACGCAATTCGACCGCTCGATCTCATTCGCACTATTCGCGGTTTTCCTCGCCGCCGTTTTCTATCTTGTCGCCGACCGCTTCGACAAAATCGCCCCCACCGACAGGACGGGGGCGCCTGGGCTCGTGATTGGAGCCTTCGGCTCGAGCGTTGCGGCCGCCATGACGCTTGCCTTCGTCATGGTGCTCGAGCGTGGGTATCTCACGGTCGCATTCGCCATCACCGCCTTCACCACGGCGATCTTTGCCGTCGTCGATCGCATAGTGCTGCTCCGCTACGTCGTCGTTGCCATCGGAATCATCGTGCTGGGCCGGCTCGCGTGGGACCCGCGCATCATGGGAACCGACGTCGGTACTTGGCCAATCTTCAACTGGCTCCTGCTCGGCTATGGCACGCCGGCGATCGCTTTCCTCGCCGCCGGGAACATTCTGAAACGAGAAGCGGAAGACATTGCCGCGCGCCTCTGCGATGTACTCGGCCTGCTGTTTGCGGCGCTGCTGGTGTTTTTTCAGATCCGCCATGCCCTCAACGGTGGCGATCCCTTGGCGCCGACCTCCAGTCATGTCGAGCAAGGACTGTTCGCCCTAATGAGCCTGGGCTTTGCGGGGGTACTGATGCGCTTGGATATCGCTCGCGCCAATCCGGTGTTCCGTGCGGCCTCGCTGATCTTTGGCGTCATCTCCGCGGCCGAGGTGCTCATCGGCCTCGGGTTGCTCTACAATCCGTTGTTCCGCGACGACCCGGTGCGGGGATCCATCATCTTCAACTCGTTGTTGCTTGCCTACCTGTTGCCAGGTCTGGCCGCCATCGTGCTGGTCCGCTTGGCTCGGGCTGCGCAACGGCCAGGCTGGTTCGTGACGGGAGCTGCCGTGCTGGCCCTATTCCTGCTGTTTGGCTACGTTACGCTCGCGGTGCGCCATGCATTTCAGGGGGAACGCCTCTCGATCTGGCAGAGCACGAGCGCGCCGGAGGTGTGGACCTATTCGATCGCATGGCTGGCCCTTGGTCTTGCCTTTCTGTTCTACGGGCTGTGGCGGGGCTCGACGGAGGCTCGACTGGCCTCGGCGGCGGCCGTGGTACTGGCTGTGCTGAAGGTCTTTTTCTATGACCTCACCGGCATTGGTGGCTTCTGGCGTGCATTCTCAGTGATCTGTCTGGGTGCCGTGCTGATCGGGATCGGACTGGTCTACCAGAAGCTCGTGTTCGCGCGGCCAGCGGCCCGACTAGAAAGTTCGGCAAGAAGAAGTTGAGGGCAGGATCCCCGCGCAATGCTGAAAAGCGCACACGCAAGCGCATGCCTGAGGTCGAGCGAACGAAGCGATCGTTCGAACGCAAGGCGTCGCGGCCTAGGCTAAGGCTAGCACCACAACCCGCAAGGAGAGTGCGATCAAAGTAGGTCCAAAGGCCTCGGGCGCCGCAACCATCGGCCTGCCGCAGAGGATCAGCCGCGCGCCGAGTGCCAGCCTGGCCGCCAACTGGTCAGCCAGCACCTCAACGAGGTCGAGCGCACCATGGGCGTAACGTCCGGCGGCAAAGCGCTTGAAGTAGTTGCGGCGTATCCACCAGGTCGAGTTGAGGTCGGCGACGGCCACAGCCGGGTCGAAGGCGCTGCCGTAGATGTTGCCGAGAACGGCCGCGGCGGCATCTGCTTCGCCAGTGAAGCCGGCGTCGCGGAGGGCCAGGGCCTGGAAGCCGGCACGGCCGCTGTGACCGGTGTAGATATTGCGCACGGTGGCACCGTCGTTGAGAGTGTTGCGGCTGGCGGCAATGCCAAGCGTCATGGCGATGTTCACTGCGCGCTCGATGGCAGCACCGTCATCACCGCGCAACTTGGCCAGCGCGAAGGCGGCAGCCAGCGGACCGTAAGTGCCATGCGGATGCACAGCGAGGCGGCTCTCAGTGGCCCGCCACAGACGAGCACTGGCTTCATAGGCAACGATTGAGGCTTCGAGCAACCGCGCACCGGACAGGTTGTGTGCTTCGGCTTCGGCCAGAGCCGCCGGGATGATCTGGATTGCCGCGTGGGTGCGCGTGCTGAGGTTACCCTCGTCGAGATCATGCCAGGTGCCGGCCGTGCCGTTGACATAGGCGGCAGCATCTTCGGCAAGTCGTACCGCCGTGCCGAGCGCGGTCGCCGATCGATTACCGCGATCCGCTTCCAGTGCAGTCAAGCGCCGGATTTCGGGGGCGGCGCTGCCGGCGATAACGCAGCCGACGCAGTCGGCCAGGATCAGGCTGCCGCGCGCCACCACATCGGCCGGCAGATCGGCGAGACGGGTTTCTGCGACGAATTCCGAAAGCGTGCGCGTTGCGGTCATCGGCGCACTATAGCAGACGGTTACCAGCCGGCATCCGATAACGCCCCCAGCCACGCGCGCGGGACCGCTTGCATAGGCCTCACCGTCCAATCCTCCAATTCCCCGCCAACGATCGCCGCACTTGCTGCACTTGCCGCATTGGCCGCTTGCGCTTGCGATCGGTGTCCGCGCTCAGCCGTCCAGGAGCGCCACGGCACGGATCGGGCTTGCCGTGCCGCCGCGGATTCGCAAGGGAAAGCCGATGAAGCGGAAGCGACCCTTGCCTACCAGCTTGTCCAGGTTCCAGAGGCATTCGATATGGGTGATGCCACGCTCTGCACAGGCAAGGTGGGCCTTGAAGTTGGGCTCACCCTCGGGTGCGGGACTAACCGCCTCGACGCCGAACATCAGAATTCGCTTGTCCGCCAGCCAGTGCACGGCATCGACGTGCAGACCGGGAAAATCGTGCAGATACGCGGGCGTCCCAAAGAGGCGTACGTTGACGCCCATATCGATCAGCACGGTGTCGCGCGGCTTGATCGCCTGTCCAGATTTGGCGAGCGCCTGCTCCATCTCGGCAACCGTGATTTCATGCCGCAACGGAGCATCGCTCAGGTCGAGACAGATCGCCTCGGTGTAGAAGTTCTCGAGCGGCACTTGATCGATCGATAGGGCTGCCGGGTCGGCAGTGAAGTGACAAGGGGCATCGACGTGCGTGCCGGCGTGGTCGCTCATCGACACGTGCAAGGCCTTCGAGCTGAAGCGCGTCGCGCCAGCCCACTTGATCTCGCCGTGGTCATACCAGGTCCCGAGGACGACCGGCGGATGCGAGGGATGCGTCGGCGTACGGTGGTAGATCTCGCGGCTCAGATCGATGAATTGCACCAGCTTTTCTCCTCGATTGGTTAGCGCCTTAATCTTGCGATCCAAACGGGGCGCCGGCAATGCGTTTTTTTCATCGACATTCTGCGGGCGACAGCGAGCACGCCAGAAACGCCACACGTGCATCCGCAGCGCCGCCATGGTGTCGTGACCGCCATCTGCACGAGTGCCCCCGGGTCGAGTGCCTGAAGGCTGGCTGGCACAACGCTCTCGGCTGGGGGCGGAAGCAAAGCCACTCCACGCTCGAGGCATGCGGGTCGCAGGGGTGGACGATCGGACAACATGCGCCACCCCTCGGGGTCGAAGCGAGCCGGATGGCCTCGACGACGCCTCTTGCCCTAAGGAGGGAAATATGGAGGGGAACTTTGAAGCCGCTCATATCGACGCCGAGCATGTTTAGTTTTTCGAGGTTTGCGCCCGATCGCCACCTCGCCGATCAGTTGTCGTGCGCCGGCTAAAGCCAGCAATGAGTACCTGGCCACGATGAGCCGGCAAACCGTCGTCAGAGCCTCGGTTAGGGTGCCGGGTGCCATCAGCAGATCCACGCCGGACCTGTCGCTTGCGAAGCGGCTCGTGCCAGGCATGGATGGCTTCGGCGCGGGGCGCGCCGAAGCTGTTTGTCGAGGGCCTCGCTTCGAGGCCCGGCAGCAGGCGATGGAGCTAGCTGATGAGCTCCAGTCGCGTCCCTTTCCACGCCGTCATCAGGTAGTCGCTAGGCCCGAGCGCCTCGTGATTGCTGGCCGAGAACGGGTTGGAATAGCTCTTCACCAATCCGTCGTAGGAGCCGAGGCTCTCAAGTGCGGTCTGCAACTTGGGCCCGTCCGTGCTCTGTGCCTTTTTGATCGCGAGCGCGATCATGTGCGTGGCGTCATAGGCGTTGCCGAGAAAGCTTGGGAAGGTGACCCCCATTGGGTCCTTGACGTCCGTGTACTTCTCCGAGAGTCGCTTGAAGAGTGCCACGGCCTGCGGCCGTTTGTTCTCCACGAACGTGAAGGTCTGCATGACCATCACACCGTCCGACATTCCGCTGGCGAGGGACGGGAAGGTAGCGTTCGCGAGCGCCCAGGCACTGATCACCTTGGGCTTATAGGCCATCTTGTTGCCGGCCTTGAGCGCGTTCGCGACCTCGACCGTGTTGGCGAACGTGAGGATGGTATCGGCCTCCGCATTCTTGGCACGCAGCATCTGCGGGGTGAAGTCGGTGTCGCCCACCTTCATCTTGTCCACCGAGACCGGCTCAAGATTACGGCTCTTTAGCGCCGTCTGCAGGTCGGCGATGGCCGGCACACCCCAGCCGGTGTCCTCGTTTAGGATGGCGAGCTTCTTGGAACCGACCTTGTCGAGGCCGTAGTTGACAAGAAATTTCGCGACCTCTCGGTCGTTGGTGGCGACCCGGAACATGTAATTCGGCTGCCGGTTGTTCTCGATAATGCCGACGCCGCCCACGGCGAGCGCAAACCAGGGCACCTTGAGTTCGTAGATGGTGTCGATCACCGCCATGCCGATGAAACTGCCCTGCGAGCCCAGAATCGCCGCGCAGCCTTCTCGCTCGATCAGCTCGCGCGTTTGCGCCACGCCGCGATCGAGCTTGTGCTCGTTGTCGCGGATGACGAGGGAAAGCTGTCGACCGAGAACACCGCCGGCAGCGTTGATTTCGGCCATGGCGAGGTCTGCCCCGCGCTGCATGGCCTGGCCGGCGGCCGCATTGGGACCGGAGAAGGCGGCGGAGAGGCCGATCTTGACCGGGTCGGCTGCCCTTGCGGTCGCGGCGAAGGCGGTCGCGACGGCACTGCCGCCGAGCAGCTTCAGGGCCGTGCGTCGCGTCGTCGGCGCGCCATTAGCTTTGCATATGTGAGCGTCAGTCATGTGCATGCTCCTTTCAGGTCACCGGTTGGCGTTGGATCGATTTCTTGCGCTGCCGCCCCCCAGGAATCCTCGCCGGACATCGGTATTGGACAGCAGCTCTTGCGATGTCCCGTGCAGGACGACACGGCCTTGCTCGAGAATATAGGCGCGATCTGCGACGCGTAGAGCGAGGTTCGCCATCTGCTCGACCAGCAGAATGGTCACGCCAGAGCGCCGCAGGCCCCTGATAATGTCATAGATCTGCTGAACCAGCAGCGGCGCTAGGCCGAGCGACGGCTCGTCGAGTAGGATGAGGCGCGGCGAGCCCATCAGTCCACGCGAGATGGCGAGCATCTGCTGCTGGCCGCCGCTGAGGGAGCCCGCCGGCAGGTTCTGGCGCTGGCGCAGGATCGGAAACTGGTCGAGGTAGCTTTGCGCTTTCGCGCGCAGGTCAACCTTGCCCGACGCGCCGCGGCGGCGGTAGGCGCCGAGCAGAAGGTTGTCCAACACGCTCTGATCGCCAAACAGGCGTCGCCCCTCGGGCACCAGCACCATGCCGCGCGCGACGATGCGGTGGGCGGGCTCCGCAGCGACCTCCTCGCCATCGAGCCGGACGCTGCCCTGGACCGGACGCAGAATGCCGGCGAGCGCCTTCAGGCATGTGCTCTTTCCTGCCCCGTTGCTGCCGATCAGTGCCACCAGCTCACCCTGCCGGATGCCGAGATCGACGCCGCGCAACGCCTCGATCGCGCCGTAGCGCACCCTGAGGTCACGCACCTCCAGCAAAGGGGAATGGGATTGCTCCTGCAAGGGCGTCCTTCCTCAGGTTGGCGGCGTCGCGGCTGCGTCCTCGGTTCCAAGATAGGCCTCGATCACACGCTGATCCGTCTGGATCTCGCGCGGCCGTCCTTCGGCAAGGCGCTCACCGTGATCGAGCACGGTGATGCGGTCCGATATGCCCATGACCAGATCCATGTGGTGCTCCACCAAAAGCACGGCGATGCCGCGGTCACGGATGCGGGTGATCAAGAGGTCGAGGTCATCGATTTCCCGAGGATTGAGCCCGGCGGCAGGCTCGTCCATGGCGATGAGGGCGGGAGCAAGCGCGAGCGCCCGTGCGATCTCTACCAGCCGCTGGTGACCGAAGGGAAGCGAGTTCGCCAGTGCCCGCGGATCGCCTTGGAAGCCAACGAATGTCAGTAATTCCAGCGCGGCCATCCGGCGCTCCTCCTCTTCGCGCAGGAGGCGCGAGCTGAGCACGAAGCTGTCGAGCAAGCGCCCTCTGGATCGTCCCTGGAAGCCCAGCAGTACATTCTGCAGCACGGTCATCTCGCCGAAGAGCTGCGCGGTCTGGAAGGTGCGGGCGATGCGCAGGCGCGCAACCTGGTGCGGTGGCAGCCCGGTGAGGGTTCGCCCAGCCAGCGTCACCTCGCCGTGCGTGGGTCGGTAATAGCCGCACAGGATGTTGAGCAAAACGGTCTTGCCGGCGCCGTTCGGGCCGATCAGCGCGTGCACGGTGCCGCCCTCCACTGTGAAGCTGACGCCGTTGAGGGCGCGCACTCCGCCGAACGCCATGTGGACGTCGCGCAGGGCCACGATGGGCTTGCCGGGCGGTGAGGGCGCCGGTTGCGCCACGGTTTGGCCCGGAGCGGGGTTCTGCGTCCGGCCGGATGTGATCTCCGGCAGCATCGCCGTGCGCCGGAACAGTGTGCCGATGACGCCGCGGGGCAAGGCGTAGAGCGAGACGACGATCAGCAGGCCGTAGATGATGAGGCGAAAGTCGACGAAGCGCTGCAGCAGCTCCGGCAGAAAGGTCATGAGCGGAGCGCCGACCAGGGGGCCTGCGAGCGTTCCAGCTCCGCCGAAGATCACCATCGTCAGGAAAAAGATAGAGGCGTCGAACTCGAAGGCCTCCGGGCTGATGAAGCCCTGCAGAAACGCAAACAGGTGCCCGCCGACGCCGGCCAGCGCGGCGCTGATGGTGAAGGCCAGCGTCTTGACCGCGCGCGTGTCGAGGCCGACGGCCTGCGCCGCGATCGGGTTCTCGCGCACGGCGACGAATGATCGTCCCCACGGCGAGCGCATCAGGTTGCGTAGCACCAGAGTGATCACTGCGGCGGTGGCGACGATCAGCACGAATTGGCCCTCAAGGCCGAGCCGGAAGCCAGCAATGACAGGTCGCGGAATGTTCAGCACGCCTTGCGTGCCGCCCGTCAGTTCCGACCATTCAATGGCCAAACTATTGACGATGATGCCAAAGGCGATGGTGACCATGGCGAGATACGGCCCTTCGAGCTTCAGCGTTGGAAGGGCGATGATGAGCCCAGACACGGCGGCCGCGGCCATCGATAGCGGCAGCGCGGCCCAGAAGCTCATGCCGAGCTTGGTGGCGAGCACAGCGCCCGTATAGGCGCCAATGGCATAGAACCCGGCGTGACCAAGGGAAGGTTGGCCGGTGTAACCCACCAGCAGGTTGAGGCCCTGAGCGACGATCACGTAGATCCCGGCAAGCGAGAGCATCTGGGTGTAGTAGCGTCCGATCGCCGACGGCAGCAGCCAAGCGATGGCCACGGCGGCAACGACCGCAAGCAGCGACATCCAGGGACGGACAGGGCCGCGCATAGCTCAGATCCGGCGCATGCTCATGCGCCCGAAGAGACCGTTGGGCCGCACGATCAGCACGACAATGACCAGCCCAAAGCCGAAGATTTCCTTCGCCGACGATCCGAACGAGCCGCCGATCAGGTTCTCCATCACCCCGAAGGCGAGGCTGGCGATCAGGATGCCGACCGGGTGCTCCAAGCCACCCACGATGGCGACTGCAAACGCCTTGAGTCCGATCAAGAATCCCATACTGCTGCTGACACCGATCAGCGGCCCGATCAGGACGCCGCCAACCGCCGCGAGCATGCTACTCAAGGCGTAGGAAAGTCCAACCATGAGGTTGACGTTGATGCCGACTGCCAGGGAGGCCTCGCGATCGTACGCCGTTGCGCGCAGCGCGCGACCAAGCATCGTGCCGCCATAAAAAAGGCGTGCACCGACGGCAACCGCCAGCACGACCACCGGAATCAACAGCTCGAGCGGATAGATGCCGGCGCCGGCGATGGTCAAGGGCTCCCGAGCGAGCTCGCTCGGCAGTCCGCGCGGGACTTTGCCGAACACCAGCAGAGCCACGTTCTCGGCGATGATGCCAACGGCGAGGGTGCTCATCACCCAGGCCATGGAACCGCGCCGTACGAAGGGGCGCACAGCCAACTGCTCCAACAGCAAACCGAACACGCCGAGCGTCAGAATTGCGGCGGCGGCTGCGAGCGGCATGGGCCAACCGAGGTCCACGGCCAGGATGAGGCACGTGACGGCCCCCAGCATCATCGCTGAGCCTTGAGCAAAATTAAGGGTCCGACTGGTGACGAAGGTGATGTGATAGCCGAGCGCGACCAGACTGTAGATGCAGCCGAGCGCCAAACCGCTGAGAACGAGCTGGAACATGGACCTCTTGCTCCTCGCGCCTGCCGCGCGCCGCCGACGGTTACGCCTCGAGCATGGCGACTGCGCGAATGGGACAGCCGGTGCCACCCACCAGCTTCAGCGGCAGGCCAATGTAGAGGAAGCGCTTGCCTACCACCTTGTCGAGATTGGCGAGGTTCTCGGTGTTGAGCACACCGCGGTCGCGGCAGGCGCGATGGGCGGGAAAGGCCGGGTCCGCCTCGATCGGCATCGCCGCCGAATTGTCGATGCTGGCGCACTCGCATCCGATGTTGACCACCCCTTGGTCGGCCAGCCATTGCACCGCGTCCCAGTCTAGGCCCGCGAACTCGTGCAACCAATCCGGCTCGTTCATGCGTGCGTAGTAGTCCTGCCAATAAAGAAACGTGTCACCCTTTTCGATCGATAGCCCGGCCTTGGCGAGACCGTTCTGCAGATCGGGCACGGTGATGAACTTGCGGGGCTTGACATGCGAGACATCTATGCAGACGGCGTCAGTGACGAACATGTCGAGCGGCAGGCGCTCCAGGCAAGGCGCGCCTGGGCGCGGATCGTAGTGGCACAGCGCATCGACGTGAGTGCCAATGTGCTCTCCGATTAGAAAGTCCCGGATGTGGAAACTGATATCGCTCTTCCATCGGCCCTTGGTGCCGGCGTGCGTCAGGCGATCCCAGAACGCCGGCACCTGGTTGATGTGCGGGTTTGCGACCGGCATCATGTGCGAGATCTCACGGCTGAGATCCACAAGCGCGCGTGCCATCGTTTCACTCCGATGTTTTTGGGCCTGTTCTCCCAATAGAACAGAATTCCCTCCAGAACAGATTACCAAACCGGCGGCAATCGCTGTCAAGGCGAATCGGCTTCAGCGGCGGGCCGCGTGCCGCCGTGGATCAGGCTGAGGCGCTCCGCGGTGCGCACGAGCTCGACCGCAATTTTGGCCTGGTTGCGTCTGACCTTGTCGATCAGTCCCGGGCACTGCAGCACCATCTGCACCTCGCCGAGGCTGTCGAAGATCGGCACCGCGAGAGTCATCACGCCGAGCGAGAATTCCGCCCGGCTGATCGCGTAGCCGCGCTTGCGCGTGGCTTCGATCTCCGCCCACGCCGCCTTCTTGCGCACGATCGTCGTGTTGGTATATCGGCGAGGCCGCCATCGTGCCAGCTCGCGCTTGGCCATGCTCTCGGGCATCCAGGCGAGGCGCACCCGCATCTGCGCGGGCGCATCGGGCGGGAAACGGTAGCCGATCGGGACCGAATAGATCAGCTCGGATGCCTCTTCGGCCTTGTCGATGGCCACGAAGCTTCCGTCCCGTTGGATTCGGGTCAGCACGCAGGGGGTGTCGACCGCTATCGACAGCCGGGCTAGCTCCTCATGGATGAGTGCCAGCGGCGATTGCCGACCGATCAGGCGGGATACGTCTGACAGCAACCCAGGCGCCAGTGCATAGGTCCTGCGCTGCAGATCCCAGCTGAGCCAGCCGCCGTGCTCGAGAGTCTTGAGGATGTTGTAGCAGTGACTTTTAGTGATGCGCAGGTCGCCCGCGATTTGATTCAAGGATGCGCCGCTGGAATCGGCACTGTTCAAATAGCGGACGATTGCCATCGCCTTGGTGAGGGCGGGGACCTTGTCATGCGCACGCGTCTCTGCCGCGGCCGGCGTTGCTGTTCTTGACACTTGTCTACCGTCGTGAAGAATACGTATCCAATACCGAAACACCGTTCTTTATATAGAACAAGGCCGTCGTGGGTGGGAGAATGGTCCACATCGTCGATCTTTCTGTCACCATCGAGAACAATATGCCGGCGCATAAGAACATGCCGCGTCCGGTCTATCTCGAATGGATGACGCACGAGAGCTGCGCCCGGCTCGGCCAGGGCGTGCCCGGCGATCCGTTCACGACTCCGATCGAGTACGTCGGCATGCTCAACCATGTCGGCACGCACGTCGACGCCTTCTACCACCTCAAGCCCGGTGGCCTGACCATCGACGAGATGCCGCTCGAGATGTTCATGGGCAAGGCGGTTTGCTTCGACCTCACCCACATTCCAGACCTCGGCGATATTGACGTCGCCGACCTGGAGGAGGCCGAGCGCAAGTCGGGCGTGCGCGTCAGCGGCCACATCGTGCTCCTCAACACCGGCTTACACAGACGGCACTATCCGCGCGATTCCGTCATGTATTCTAATCCGGGCCTGACCGCGGCCGCCACCCATTGGCTGGCTGATCGTGGTTCGAAGCTGCATGGCGTCGAGGGCCCTTCCACCGATCGGCCCAACTTCGCCGAGTTCCCGAGCCACCGCGCCTGCCGCGATCGCGGTATGACGCACGTGGAATGGCTTTGCAATCTGGAGGAGCTCGTCGCTGTCGGTGAGTTCCGCTTCCAGGCTATCCCGCTGAAGTTTAGCCGCGGCTCCGGGTCGCCGGTACGGGCGCTCGCCTTCGTCGACTAGCCCCTGCCGATCCAATATTGAGCCGGTGTCACGCCGGCAGCCAGTGAGGCGGATTGAGACATGCCCACTCCTACAATCACCGAGTTCTGGCGCGAGGATGCGACGGGGCTCGCCGCGCTGCTCGATGACGGCAAGACCACGCCGATCGAGCTGCTGGAAATGTACCTGGAGCGCTGCGACCGCCTGGCGCCCGCCCTCAATCCATTCACGCTGCTCGATCGGGCCGGCGCGACAGCCGCGGCCCAGGCTGCGGCTGACCGGCAGAGGGCCGGTAGGCGTCTCGGTCTGCTAGATGGCATCCCGGTGGTGATCAAGGACAACCTCTACGTGGCCGGGCTGCCGGCGGAGTGGGGCAGCCTCATGCTGAAGGGCTTCGTGCCTGATCGCGACGACATATGTGTGGAACGCCTGCGCGCTCGCGGTGCAATCATCCTCGGCAAGACCACAACGCCCGAGTTCGCTCTTTCCGGCCGAACGGAGAACAAGGTCACGGGCACTACGCGCAACCCGTGGCACCCGCATCTCACGCCTGGCGGATCAAGCGGCGGCGCCGTGGCGGCCGTAGCGGCAGGCCTGGTCCCGCTCGCCATCGGCACAGACGCCGGCGGTTCCACGCGCATGCCGGCAAGCTACACCGGCCTCGTTGGCTTGCGCCCCTCCAATGGACGCGTGCCCCGCCGCTATGGCTTTCCACCAATGGCCATCGATTTCCAGGCGATCGGCCTGATCACTCGCACGGTGCGCGATTTGGAGCTGCTGTTCGGCGCCGTCGCCGGTCCCGACGTGCGCGACCTCACCTCGCTTGCTCGTGTGCCGCCGCGCCGTGAGAAGAAGCCGCGCCGGCTGGGCTGGTTCACGAGCATCGGCACTGAAAGCGCCTCGATCGAGGTGGTTTCGTCCCACGGCGAGGCCTTACGGCAGCTGGCGCAAATGGGCTATGCGGTCGAGCCCTGCCCACCGCCGTTCGACATCGCCGAGATCCGAGAGATTTGGGATACGATCACGTCGGTCGGTGCGGCTCGGGCGGCGATGCGCTACGGCGACAGCTGGAGGACGCTGGCCACCAGTCAAATTGCCGGGCTCGTCGAGCGCGGCCTCGCGGTGCCTGCCACGACCTACGTCAACGCGCTCGACCGGTTGCAATCTTTCCGCGCCGAGACGTCCGTCCGCTGGGGCGACTTCGATGCGCTTGTGCTACCGACGAATCCGCTCCCGGCCTGGGCGGTAGAAACCGATCACCCGACAGAGATCGACGGCAAGCGGGTGACACTCGGCGCGCAAGGGATGTTTTGCGGCTGGGTCAACGCCATGGGCTACGCCGGCCTGAGCGTGCCAGGCCGGCCAAGCGCGGACGGCCGGCCGATTGGCATCCAGCTTGTTGGACCGTTGGGGGGCGACGAGATCTTGTTCGAGCTCGCGCATGATCTGGAGGCGGCAGCGCCGTGGAAGGAGCGCTGGCCGGCGATGGCGGTCACCGCGTAAGCGTTAACTGCGGGTCCGCTCGTGACATCCGCGTGTGGCCTTGGGCTAGCGGATTAATTCCGGTGTTTGCTTTGGGTGTGCGCCGGGCCAAGCCGGCGCTCTCCGTCCAGTTCGGCGGACCGACCTGACGTGCCGTCGTTGCTCAGCTTTCGGCAGGCGGCGGCTCGGGGGACGGTTCTCGTAGACGACCTGGACGACCGCAATCCGCTCGCGCGGATCTAAAGGCTCTTGGCCCAAAGCCGGGAACGTGAAGCCCGCGAAAGCGGCCGCGAGAATATGCAAAGCGCTGCCTTGACCTACTATGAACCTGCGTCGGGCATTTATCCTCAACCCTACAGATCTTCGCATCGTTGAGCGGCAAGATGAAGCTAGCGAAGGCGACTTCGGTAACGCCTCGGATCGTCGTTCGAGCGCCATCTTGGAGAGTTCCGTCTGGGAGGGACCCTGCCGGTGCAATCCCTTCTCAGGCGTCTCGCCAGTTTCGCGTTTGCACGGCAGGATCCAAGACCGCGACCGCGAGGACGCGGTCTTGCCCTAAACCTTGGCGGAGCTATCCAGTCCGCTTCGGCCAGACCGGCTCCCGCAGCGCCGAGGCCGGAGGATAGACTGTGATCGGCTCGCCGTTCTGCCATTGCGCGATCACGAACACCGCGCCGTCGCGCCGTCCGTTATCCAGAAACTTGACGCGGCCGCCGGGGAAATATTTGGCCGGACCGTCCGTCGTATCGATCTTGCGGATGGCCTCCGATACGGCTCGGCGGTCAGCTTTGCCGGCAGTCTCGAGAGCCTCCTTCATGATCCACACGTCGCCGTAGGTGCACAGCGAATCCTGCGTCATCCATGGCTCGCCTGTTTCCTTCTTGAAATCCTCGACGATCTGTTCCTGGCCCTTTGATGGCCAGTTGGCGACAATGAACATCAGGCCTTCCATCAGCTCCTTTCCAACCGTCTTCAGGAGCTCCGGCGCACCGATATGGGCACCGTTGGCGATGACCGGCAGCCGCCCCTTGCCCAGGCCAAACTCGTTCAACTTTTCGAGCAGCAGCTTGTCGTCCGGAATACTTGTTGCCAACAGTAGCAGGATCTCGGGCCGCGCCGAGCGCACCTTCTGAATGATCGAGGTGGCGTCGGCCAATGGCGGCGTGAAAATTTCGTCCACCACCAGCTTCAAGCCCAGCCTCTCCAACCCGCCCTCGCGCATGGGCTTGGCGAAACTGACGGGTGCCGCCGTGTTGTCCATGACGATCGCCACCGTCGCCGGCTTCTTCCCGGTCGCCTTCTCGGCCATGTCGACCAACGTGGGCGTGGCCACCGTCGCCTGCGTGCCGCCGGTCGGCGAGGTCTGAAACACGTGTTTGAATCCGCGTGAGGTGATCTGGTCCGAGTAGGACAGTGTCAGCAGCGGCAGTTCGGCACGCTCCGTCACTTCCGACACAGCAAGCGTGAAGGAGGAGAGCCACGCGCCCGTGGCCGCGACCAGGTCGGGCTCCTGCGCGATCATGCGCTGGGCCGCATTTTTTGCCTTCTCTGCACTGTCGCCGGCATCGAAGGTGAGCAGCTGAAGCTTGGCGCCGCCGAGCGCCTTGATGCCGCCCTGTGCATTGACGTGCTTGACGGCCAGATCGCCTCCCATCTTCTTGAGCTCGCCTTGCCGCGCCCAGGGCCCCGACAGTGGTGCGATCATGCCGATCTTGACCAGCTTGTCCTGGGCCTGGGCGGTCGGACCAATCCCCTCCACCGCCGCCACGGCAACTGTTGCCGCGCCGCCCTTGAGTATGTCTCTGCGATCAAACATGTTCACCACTCCTTCTGACCTTCATCGCTTCCTCCCGCCGTTACGAACGCGCCGTCCTCACAATCCCAGATAGGCTTTGCGCACGCGGTCGTCGGCCAGCAACTCGTCGTGCGTGCCCGACAGGACCACCCGCCCGGTCTCCAGAACGTAGCCGCGATTACAATACTCTAACGCCTCGACGGCACGCTGCTCCACCAGCAAGATGGTGAGCTTCTTTTCGCGCCGGATAGAGGCGACGCGATCGAAAATCAGATCGGCAACGGTCGGCGCCAGTCCCATCGAAGGCTCGTCCAGCATCAGGAGCCGCGGCGCCGACGCAAGTCCGCGCCCGATCGCCAACATTTGCTGCTCCCCGCCCGACAGCGTGCCGGCGAGTTGCTCGCGCCGGTCACCCAGCACCGGGAATAGTGTCAGCACGTACTCGAGGTTCTGCGCCCACTGCTCCTGCCCGGTCACGGTCATGGCGCCCATCTCCAGGTTTTCCAGCACCGTAAGGTTGGGGAATACCTGCCGTCCTTCGGGCACGTGGGCGATGCCGAGATGCGGCCGATCGCAGGGACGCACCTGCATGAGATCGCGGCCGGCGAACATGATGCGGCCAGCACTCGGCGTGACGATGCCCGAAATACATTTAAAGAGCGTCGTCTTGCCCGCACCGTTCGGGCCGACAATGGAGATGAAATCACCCTCGGCGATGCTGATCGATACCCCCGCCAATGCCGTGAGGCCGCCATAACCCGCGCGGACGTCGTCAAGCGTTAGCACGAGCGCTCCACTTCTTGCCGAGATAGGCCTCAATGACGCTCGGCTCGCGCGTGACCGCATCGGGTGTGCCCTGCGCCAGCACGGCTCCATGATCCAACACGATGAACCGGTCCGCGAGGCGCACCATGGCGTGCATGGTATGCTCGATGATGGCGATGGTCATGTTGTTGGCTGCAAGCTGGCGGATCAGCTCGAGCATGCGCTCCACTTCCTGGGCGCCCAAGCCCGCCAGTGTTTCGTCGAGGAGGAGCAGCTTGGGTTGGCCGGCAAGCGCTCGTGCCAGCTCGAGCAGTCGAATTTGCTGTGTGGTAATGCCGCCGGCCGCTAGGTGGGCTGCGCTCGTCAGTCCCACTGTCTCCAGCGCGACACGCGCTAGGGCGTAAGCATCCTCGTCGTTGTTCGTTGCCACGTAGGCGCCGACCGCAACGTTGTCGAGCACGCTGAGCCGTGGGAAGGGTCGCGCCACCTGAAACGTACGGCCGATACCCAGCCTGGCAATGCGATTTGGAGCCATTCCCAGTAGGTTGTGACCGAGGTAGCGCACTGTGCCCGCGTCCGCCTGCAAGATGCCGTTGAGCAGATTGAAAAGGGTTGTCTTGCCGGCCCCATTCGGGCCGATGAGGCCGAGTATTTCGCCTTCGCGTACTGCAAAACTCGCGTCCTGCACGGCCCGCAGGCCGCCAAAGCTTTTCGAAAGTCCGTCAACCTCCAGCAGGATTTGCCCCGCCGCCCGCCCGCCGACGGGCTCGGTAGGGGTCGGATGCACGGGGGCCGCTGCCCGGACCTTGAATGCGGGCGAGGGCACCACCTTTCGCCGCGCCATCACTAAGTCACGCGTGCGCCAGTAGAGACCTTCAGGCGCAAACAGGATCACCAAAATGATGGCGACGCCGTACACCACACCTTGAATGCCCGGCAGCTTGTCGCCGAGCTCACCCTGCAGCACCTCCGCGAGCGGGATCAAGATGGCCGAGCCAATCACCGGGCCCCAGGCCGAGCCGACGCCGCCAAATAGCGCGACGATGAGCGCCTGCGCCGAGGTCAGCATGCCGAAGACGGAGGCCGGCGTCACCACCAGCAGGACCACGGCATAGAAGCCACCGATCGCACCGGCGATGAGGCCCGACAGCACGATCGCCTGCATTTTCCAGCGGAAGGTATCGATGCCCGCCGCCTCGGCCGCAATCTCGTTCTGCTTGATAGCGAGTAACGACATGCCGAAGCGTGAGCGCTCGATCCGCAGCGAGACCAGCAGCGCCAGGACCATCAGGGCCAGGGCCAGGGCTGAATATACGCGGTTGTCGCTGAACTGCATGAAGGCAATCGGATTCTCGCGCTGCATCGGCAGGGACACCTCCTGATAGCCCAGCCACTCGAACACGTAGAGCAGGGCCAACGGGTAGGCGAGCATGGCGAGCGCGAAATAGTGTCCGCGCAAGCGGAAGGTCGGGTAGCCAATCACGAAACCAGCCAAGGCGCCCACAACCGCCGCAACGGGAATGCCGATCCAGGGCGTCAGGCCAAAGTTTATGAGCGATAACGCCACAGTATAGGCGCCGAGCCCGAAGAACGAGGCGTGGCCGAACGAGACGAGGCCCGAGTAGCCGGATAGGATGTTCCACGACAGGCCCATAGTCGCCCATACCGGCACCAGCGTCATCATGAGCTGGTAGTACTGGTTCTTCACCAGCAGGATGGCCATGAGATAGGCGGCGGCGATCAGTGCTACCCAGAGGAAGGGCGAGGCGCGCGAGCCCATACTCATGCCCTCTGCACGCTGCGACCATAGAGGCCCTGCGGCCGCAGGAACACGATCAGGAGGAACACAACGAAGATCGCCGTATTCTGGAGCTGCGTCGGCAGGATCAGTGTTGAGAGCTGCTGCACGAGGCCAATCGTCATGCCGCCCCAGTAAGCGCCAATGATGGAGCCCAGTCCACCGAGCACGACGCCCGCATACATGACAATAACGAAATCCAGCCCGACATAGGGCTGGAATGGCAGATAACTCGCCACCAGCCCTCCAGCGACCGCCGTGATCCCAGTACCGATACCGAAGGCAATGCGATGTGCACGATCGACGTCAATGCCCATGTAGATGGCGGCCTCGGGATGATCCGCGGCGGCACGTAGCGACTTGCCGAGCCGTGTGCGCGTGACGAACAGGTAGAGGCCGGCTGCCACCAGCAGCGACACGACAAAGGCGACGCCTCGAGCCTTGTTGATGAAGAAGCTGACGTCGTGTCCGACGAAGGGGCCAAACTCCCAGGCACTGGCTGACAGCGGCGTCTTGATGGACGTGACTTCCGAGCCGAACAGCAACAGTCCGCCGTTTTGCAACACGAGGGCAATGCCAAGGGTCAAGATGAGTTGGGCGTAATGGCCCTCGCCTTCCAGGCCCGCCACCCGGATACCCGTCACGCGCGAGATCAGCAGCCTGTGCAGCGCGTATCCGAAAACGAATAACGCGGGACCTGCCAGGATCGCTGCCACAATTGGTCCAACGTAAGGTCCGAGGGCGGCCAGCGTCCCAAAGCCCGCGAACGCATACCAGGCGAAATACATACCCAGCATCATCAGGTCGCCCTGGGCGAAGTTTATGACCCGCATGACCCCAAAGATGATGCCGAGCCCCGTGCACATCAGCCCGTACAGCGCCCCGATGAGCACGCCCGCGGCTAACGCCTGCAGGAAGTTCTCGAGCAGAATGAGGGATGGACTCATGCCCGTGCCTTCACCTTGGCCGCCCGTGCTGCGCTTTGACATCCGTAGCGGAGAACGAGAAACGGGTGCCCAAGGTCGACACCGCCCCTGCGGCCTTGTGGGAGGCCGCCCACAGCGTGCCGGACCACGCCTTGGCCCGCCACCGTGGCGGCGACGGGAGCGCGGCGATGGCTCGTCCGCGGCACCAGACACGGACGCAGTGCTGCGAGACTGCTCGGCGGCGCCTTAGGCGCGTGCATGGCACTTCCTCTCCCTTGAGGCTTTTTGTGATTGTTGTTCCTAGTGTCCGGCGCTTTGCTCGGGCCTGTCAACGGTGGGCAGTTCCGCACCGCCGTTGCGTGTCCCCGCGCAATGACTAGCGCCCCGCTGCGCCGATGCTTTCCCGGCGCCTAGCAACGCGCTTCTCTTTCCGAGAGGTCGGCTTCCGCCCAGCTGGTCGGTAGGCGCCAAGCTCCGGTGAAGGCTGGCAAAGACGTGAGGGTTGTCCGTGCGCGTGGCCGGGAAACCCCCATGCGCACAATGCCGCGTGCACCCTGGTCGACCTCGAGCACCACCTCCTGAGCTTCACTTGCGGATCCTCGAACGCGTCGGTGACAGGGGGCACCTTGCCGCACGGCACGTCCGCCGCGTTGAGCCGCTCAATCCTGTGCCACCGCCTATTGACCGACAGCCGCTGATTAATGAGTAGCGCGGGCCGGGCGGGCGCCGTTGCCGCGGCGTCTCATGTCGGGCCGGTCGCGAATGTCGGCAAGGCCCAGCGCACGCACGACGCGCAGCAGGCGTCTCGGGCATCGCCGGCGCCACGGCAGCATTGCCGTCGTTTGTCCGGGAGGCCATGTGGCGATGCGATTGCGTGAACATTGCCGAGGCGCTGTGGCGTCCGGCCAGTCAAGAAGTATTCCCATGCAAGGTACGCCAGCACCGAGAGCCCTCCCTCCTTCGCCCGGAGATCCTCACATAAGCCCGGCGCTCGCCGCCTCCGCCAGCGCACGGCGAAAGTCGGGATGGGCGATCGCGATAAGCTGACGCGCGCGCTCCGAGACGGGGCGACCGCGCAACTCGGCAATGCCATACTCCGTGACGACGGTGTCGGCGTCGGAGCGGGCGGTCGTGACGATGCCACCGGACAGCCTCGGGACAATTCGCGAAATTGCACCGTTGCGCGCTGTCGCCTCCATCGCAATGATTGCGCGTCCACCCTGCGACTTGAGGCAGCCGCGCATAAAATCGCCGTGGCCGCCAACCATGCCAACGTGACGTCCTTGCGCAATCTCGGCGTTCATTTGTCCGGTGAGGTCCACTTCCAAGGCCGTATTGATGCCGATCAGCCGCGGCAACGCGGCGTGCACCATGATGTCGTGCGTGTAGCGCGGAGAGCGCATCGCCAGGACCGAGTTGCGATGCGCCCAGCGATAGAGACGCTGCGAACCAAGCAGTGTGCCGGCGACGCATTTCCCGGTATCAATTGGCTTCTTGCGGTTCGTGATCACGCCGGCCTCGACAAGATCGGCGACGCGATCGCCTATGGTGCCGGAATGCACGCCGAGATCTTTCTTGTCCGTCAGGCTCTCCAGGATTGCATCGGGGAGCGATCCCAGCCCGATCTGAAGCGTGGCGCCGTCGCCAATCAGCCGACTGACATGGGCGGCTATCTCCCTCTCGATGGCCCGGGTCGGCCGCGGGATGACTTCAAACGGTTTGCGCGACACGAAGATCAGGTGGTCGACATGCTCGGCGTCGATGCGCGTATCGCCATAGGTCACGGGCAACCGATCGTTGATTTCGGCAACCACCGTCTGAGCGCCCGCGATGGCGTCGGCCAAGTGGTCGACCATCAACGAAAGGTTGAAGCCATCCCCGTCGGCCGTCAGCTGCAGCAGGACGACATCGATGGCAAGCCGGCGACTAGCCACGAGGTCCGGCAATGCCGAGTAGTTGACCGGCAGCACATCGAGGGCACCGATGTCCTGAAAGCGCCGGTTCGTGACTGCGCCACCGAGCGCGATGACACGCATGCGCGAGGCGAGGCGCGCCGCATCAATTGTTTGCTCGAGGGAGAGATTGAGAAGGGCGCAAGCGCGCGGTAGGCGGTCCAGCTGTACATCGAGGGCGCGCAGTAGCATGGCCGGCTCCATCGGCCCTGCCGACCAAGCAATGCGGTCTCCCTGGCGTATCAGGTCAGCAAAGGCGATTGCTTCAGTCATACTGGGGGCGTCTTTTCTCACGGAATGCGGCGACCCCTTCCGCGAAATAGCGGCTCCCGCGTACGCGATCTCCGAGTTCCTGCTCTAGCGCTTCCCGGCCGGCCGTGTAGTCGGCGATGCCGGCGCTGATCTGGGTCTTCACCGCCTGGACCGCAGACGGGCTGTTCGCCGCGATCTGGACTGCGGTTTCGAGGGCAGCAGCCATGACGTCTGTTGCCGGCAGCACCCGATTAATCAGGCCGATGCTGGCGGCGAACTGAGCGGCTATTAGACGCCCGCTGAGCAGCAGGTCCATGGCATGCACATAGCCGATCTGCTGCACGAGCTTCACGGTGGCCCCACCGAAGGGGTAGATCGACCACTTCACCTCCGGCAGGCCAAAGCGCGCGTGTTCCGCCGCCAGCCTGATGTCGGTCGACAGCAGGAGCTCGACGCCACCCCCGGCGCAGTCGCCGTTGACGGCCGCGATGATGGGCTTCGCATACGGTTTCGTCTTCAGGAGGGCGCGGTCGACCATCCGGGCTGTTTGCTCCGGTGCGGAAAGGTCCTCGCCGATATCTGCGCCAGCACAGAATGCCCGATCACCCGCGCCGGTGATGACTATGCAACGGCAGTCATCCGAGGCGCCCAAGCGCTCCCAAATCGCGGCCAGCTCTGCCATCATGGCGCGCGACATGGCGTTGCGCTTGGGCTGGTTGTCGATCCTTATGAGAACTACGTGAGGCGCAGCTTGCTTGACATCGAGCGGCACTCAAATCTCCTGCCTGGTTGCGCGCACGGGGTCTAATGGCCCAAGAGCGAGCGGTCCCTCTCAAGATTGGACGTATCGCCTTTTCGATTCTATCGTTTGCATGGCTCCCGTCCATCGGGTTGCCGATCCGGCGATAGCCCATGAAAGCGCCCTATAGTCGTACACTCTTCGAGCTGCTTTGTGAGCAGGCGGCCAATGCTCCCGAGCTGGCCGCCGTGATTTCAGGGGGGGTGTGCCTTTCGTACGCCGAGCTCGAGGTTCGCGCCCGCCGTGTGGCACAGGCGATGCGCGAGACGGGCGTAAGGCGCGGTGATCGCGTCGGACTGCTGTCGGATAATCGCATCGAATGGCTCGAGGTGTTCTTCGCGGCCGCGGCCCTCGGCGCGATCGTGGTCCCCTTCAGCACGTGGTCTACGCCCCGAGAGCTCGACTTTCTCTTCGGCGACTCACAATTGCGCTTGCTATTCGCGATCCCCCGCTTCGGCAAGCGGTCTTTTGCCGACGATATCGCGGCACTGCAGGCGAGCGGGGCGCAGCGCGATCTGGTGGACGTCGTATCGTTTGACGCAGTGGCAGGCGATGGGTTTTCGCTTTACTCGCGCTATCAACAGGCGGACATTCTGCCAGACCTCGCACCCGGCGAGGGCGCAAGCGCCACCGATACCCTCGTTGTCCTCTACACGTCCGGCTCGAGCAACAGGCCGAAGGCGGTCCCGCTCATTCACTGCAGCGCCATCGAAAACGCCTTCAACATCGGCGAGCGCCAAGGGCTGGTGCCCGGAGACCGCGTCTTCGTTTCCATTCCGCTGTTCTGGTCCTACGGCGCCGTTAATGCGCTTCCGGCGTCGGTCAGCCACGGCGCGGCGCTCGTGCTGCAGGGGCACTTCGATGCACAAGGCGCGCTCGACCTGATCGAGCGACACAAGTGCACGGCGATCTATACGTTGCCCGCAATGACCAATGCCTTAGTCGGCCACCCGAGGTTTCAGCCGCGCCGCACCGCAACGCTGAGAACGGGTGTTACCATCGGTGCACCGCAGGACATCTTCAAGGCGGCAGAACAACTCGGCGCATCGCAAATTTGCAACATTTATGGTGCCACTGAGAATTACGGTAACTGCTGTGTCACACCACACGAGTGGCCGCTGGAAAAGCGCGCTCGGTGTCAGGGTTCACCCTTGCCGGGCGTGCAGCTGCGAATCCGCGATGCGTCGTTGGGTTGCGAGTCCCAGCGGGGTGAAGTCGGAGAGATAGAGGTCAAGGGCTATCTCAGTAAAGGTTATCTCGGCTCGAGTGCGCAATTCAACGCGACGGCGTTTACCCCCGATGGCTACTTCAGGACCGGTGATCTTGGCTGGCTTAGCCAGGATGGAGCGCTCCAGTTTGCGGGACGCAGCTCCGAAATGATCAAGCGCTCGGGCATCAATGTCTCGCCTGCCGAGGTCGAGGAGGTCCTGCAGCAGCATCCCGGCATCGCACTTGCCGGAGTGACCGGACTTGCCGATCCGGTGCGGGGCGAGATTATCGTCGCCTACCTGACGCCGCGGCTGGGCTTTAGGATTGAGACAAGCGACGTTCTTGCGCATTGCCGGCGGCATCTGTCCCAGTACAAGGTTCCCGATCGCCTCCACGTTTGTGAGGATTTACCGCTGACGCCGACCGGAAAATTGTTGCGGCGGCAGCTCAAGGCGATGGCCGCCGCCTCGGAAGGTGCTCGAGACGACTTGGGAGCCTAGCCATGCGCGCACTTCTGTGTCGCTCGCTCGACGGCATTGGTGCTCTTAAGGTTGCAGAGATTGAAAGCCCTCGCCTCGGACCCGGGCAAGTGCGCATCCAGGTGCGGGCCTCTGGCGTCAATTTTCCCGACATCCTGATGGTGGAGGGAAAATACCAGGTCAAACCTGCGCTGCCGTTCGTCCCGGGCCTGGAGGTTGCCGGCGTCGTCCTTGAATGCGCCATCGGCGTTGATCACGTGCGCCCCGGCCAGCGCGTGCTCGCGTTCGCACGCCGGGGCGGTGGCCATGCGCAAGAGGTCGTAGTTCCCAGCGCCATCGTCACACAGATCCCTGCTGCCATGGACTTCACCACCGCCGCGGCCTTTCCGGTGGCTTACGGCACAGCGCATTTTGCGTTGACGCACAGAGGCCATCTTGCTGCCGGGGAGGTTCTCCTCGTCCTCGGTGCCGCAGGCGGCGTAGGCTTGGCCGCGATCGAGATTGGCAAACTCCTCGGCGCGCGTGTGATTGCGGCCGCGAGCACGTCGGAAAAGCTTGCGATCGCCCGCCAACACGGCGCAGACGAGACGATCAATTACGCCACCGAAAACTTGCGCGACCGGGTGCGTGCCCTGACCGACGGCAAAGGTGTCGATGTCGTCTTCGATCCGGTCGGTGGGGAGGCATTCAAGCAAAGCGTGCGGTGTCTGGCCTGGGAGGGGCGTGTTCTGGTGGTCGGCTTCGCCTCCGGCGACATCCCGCAAGTTGCGACCAATATCATCCTCGTCAAGAACTTCTCAGTGACTGGGGTGGTGTTCGGCGAACACAGCTGGCGGTTTCCGGACGATACGCGTCGACGGTTGGCAAAGCTGCTCGAGGGTTACTCGGACGGCCACCTGAAACCCAGAGTGATGAAAACCTACGAGCTGGCTGACGCGCCTCTCGCGCTCGCCGAGATGTCGAATCGCAGTGTGGTGGGCAAGTTGGTGTTGATTCCGTAAGCCTCTCCTGACCAATGGGCGCCGAGCCATTAACCGGATTGACCTCAAACGAGCAGGAATTGGTCCGACCACGGGTCTGCGTTTCTGAAGCGCAGACCCAGTTCGTAGTCATGCAATCAGGCCGCGACGTCGCGGACGTGCCGGTCGCTCACCAGGCCTCTTCACTGTGATCCCATGCTAGCGGCTGCGTGGCGGCTTCCGCGCAGAAGCGGCAACAGACCACGTACATCCTTCCGGTCATTGAGGTCGAGCACGGCCGCGGCAAGCTCGGTGCATGCCTCTGTTTCCGCAACAAGGCCGGCCAATTCTTCGAATTTGATCATCAATGTCTTGTCGTCGACCGGGTTCTCCGGGGCGCCCAAGGGGATGGCCGTCGGCTCCTCGATGCTGCTGCCATCGGTCAATTGGAAGGTCACCGAAGATTTTGCACTCGAGACCACCGTCGGATCGATCACCACCTGGACCCGCTCAATCATCCGCAGCAACTTGGGATCGCGTCGGCGCCCCTCCGTGTAGGCCAAAAGGCCGTTCGCTCGGAATACGATTTGAGTGGCGACGGCATAAGGCAAGCTCATTTGAGCTGCCGGCAGGGTCGCGCAACTACGCCCGCCCACCATGCCATGCAGGAATGCATTGACCCGCACGCGCACGGCTGCGATCTCATCCGGCTGCAGTGCGCGTCGCGACAGGATGCGCCGCACAGCGTCAACCGCGGCATGCGTGTCGCGGCACGATGCATACGGCTTGATCGCCGCGAGCCTCATGCGCCAGTCGGTTCCTAAGTTCTGCAGCAGCGCCTCCGGGGCGGGCGGCCGATGGCCGAAGGTTTTGAAAAAGCCGCCCCATACATCGTCGAACACGCGCATCGGCGCGCTAACATCCGCGCCGGCAAGCTGGGCCGCGAGGAGACCACCCTCGGCCGCTCTGCCAGCATGGAGCCGCTTGGTCATTGCCCCATCGTGAATAAAGGCCCAAAGCCCGCTCGAGAAGCTTGCTGCCGTGCTGATCGCGGCGGCGGTCCTGTCTGCGTCGAGACCAAGAATGCGGGCGGCTGCCGCGGCTGCGCCGAACGTGCCGCAAGTTCCTGTCGAATGCCATCCTGGCTCGTTATGCGCCGGATAGCCGCCGAACCCGTCGAGCACACGTCGTGCCACATCGTAGCCGAGCACGATCGCCAGGACGAACTCGGCGCCGCTAACCGGCCGCCTGGCAATGTCGAGCGCGGCCAGCGCTGCCGGCAGTACAACGGCTCCCGAATGGTCACACCCACCGGTGTCGTCGAGCTCGAAGGCATGGGCCGCCGTGCCATTGATTAGGGCCGCATTGCGAGGGGAAAGCCTGCTCTGGGTTCCCCATACGATTGTCGGTCCCGGACCATCGCTCATGAGCAGCGCAGCATGGGCGCGCTTGGCTTCCTCCGACGTAGCTCCGGCAAGGCCCGCCCCGAGCGTGTCGAGGATATGTCGCTTGGCCTTTTCCACAATTTCGGCCGGTAGATCTTGATAGCGCGCCCCGGCTAGGAAGGTTGCAAGCCGTCTTGGTGCCTGCATCGCCATGTCCGCTGTCACCCTATCCTCGGCTCGTTATAAGCCAGCCTAGCAAAGCTGACATTATCTCCGGTCACGATATCTCCGGTCATGATCGCCGCATATGCTGGGCGCCACCGACCGCGGCGACGATTGGCGACGGGCCAATCGAGCAAAGTTCCGCGGCGGTATCATCACTCACTTCGATAGTCTGATGCAAATTATCATAGCTGGGCCTATTGCTTGCCGCTGCAGCCGGGTGTCACACTGTGTGGCTCCCACGGCGACGGCGGACCAGCCAACGGCCGACTGGGCGCGCAAGAAAACGGCGCGCACGCAAGAAAGTAAGAGGCGGAGATGACGCCGCATCGTGATGCACTGCTGTCCTGGATCGATCGCGATCGCGATCACATTTTGCAATTTCTGTCCGACTTTGTTGCCAAGCCGAGCCCCAACCCGCCCGGCGATACCAAGCTTGCCGCGGCTTTCCTGCACGACAGCCTCAAGGCGCAGGACGCACCCGTCGCATACCGCAGCGCCAAGCCCGATTGGCCCAATGTTGTGGGCTCCTTCGACTGCGGCGGAGAAGGTCCGCACCTCGTTCTCAATGGTCACATCGACGTATTCCCGGCCGGGCCAGTCGAGACGTGGTCGCGCGATCCCTGGAGCGGCGCCATCACCGATGGCAAAGTTCACGGCCGTGGCGTGGTCGACATGAAATGCGGCACGGCGGCGTCGGTGTGGACCTACATCTACCTCCACCGGCTGCGCGACAAGCTCAACGGCAAACTCACACTGACCTGTGTGTCGGACGAGGAGACCGGCGGCACCTGGGGTGCGAAATGGCTGCTCGACACCTTTGCCGACGAGTTTCGCGGCGACTGCGTGCTGAACGGCGAGCCATCGACGCCCGGCACCATCCGGTTCGGCGAGAAGGGTACCCTGCGCCTCGTATTCGATATCGCGACACCAGGTGCGCACGCCGCCTATACCCACATGAGCAAGAATGCCATCCGCACCGCGAGTGACCTGTTAGGGGATCTCTACGCGCTCGAGGACTTGCCGGTGCCGCAGACGGAAGCTGTCCGTCGCGCTATAGACATGGGCCGCACCGCCATGGACCGTGCCCTAGGCGAGGGCGCGGGCCGGATCCTTGACCGCGTCACCGTTTCGGCCGGCGTCATCCAAGGCGGGCTCAAGATCAATGTGCTCCCGGGCCAGTGCCGGCTGGAGGTCGACATCCGGCTTCCGGTCGGCCTGACGCATGCCGCCATGATGGGTGAGGTCGAGAAGGTCCTCGCCCGCTATCCGGAGGCCAAGCTTACACCGGTGTGGACGCACTCGGCCGAGCCCAGCACCTGCGATCCCAATCACCCGATGGTCGGCATCCTGCAACAGACGGTGGCAAGCCTGGGCCACTCCAAACCGGCTCCGGTAGTCAGCCTCGGTGCCACGGACTGCAAGCACTGGCGGCATCGCAACGTGCCGGCCTACGTTTACGGCTGTACGCCCAACAACATGGCCAAGCCCGACGAATGGGTCGACATCGAGGAGTATCTCCATGTGCTGCGCACGCATGTGCTTGCCGCCGCCACCTACCTCGCCTAGGAGCCGCTCGCCATTATGCTTCCGCAACGCTTCCTCCTGCGCCAGCGCGCCGCCTACCGGCCGGGAACCGAGACCCCGGCCCCCTATGCCGACGCCGTGCGCGCGGGAGAGCGCCTTTACCTGAGCGCCCAGAGTGGCGCTCAGCCGGACGGCATGGTGACCGCGCTCGGCGATGCGGCCGCACAAACACATGCTGCCATTGACCGGCTGGAAGCAGGCCTTAGCGCTGCTGGCGGCTCGCTCAAGGATATCACCAAGCTGACCACCTCTATCGTCGACCGCGGGCATCGCCGGGAGGTCTACGGTGCAATCAGCCGCCGACTGCCCGACGTTTACCCGGTCAGCACCGGACTTGTGGTCGCCGGCCTGCCCGCGGTCGAAGCAATGGTTCAGATCGACGCCGAAGCCCTCGCGCCCCTCTCCGCGGCGCTGGCGGTGAAGCGCTACCGTCGATACGACTATCCCAATTGGCACGGCCAGAACTTCTCCTGGCAGGGATCGATGGTCGCGGCGGGAGCCAGCGAGCTGTTCATTCGCGGCCAGACCGGCTCGACCTTCGACGGCAGGTCGGTCGGACCGGGCCGCCGTGCGCAGGATGCCGCGGCGCAAGCCGACCTCGCCTTGAGCAACCTTGCCACCCTGCTCCAGGAAGCGGGCTCCGGCCTCGATGACATCGCCAAAATCACCGTCTACATTTCTGACCGTGCCTATCGCACCGCCGTCTATCCGATGATCGGCAAGCACTTCCGCGATATCCACCCGGTCTCGACGGGCATCATCGTCCAGGCCTTCGCCCGACCCGAGATTCTATTCGAAATCGATGTGCACGCGTTTCCCAAGGTCGCCGGCCAACCGCATTCGCGGTTGCGCAAGTATGCCTCGAAGAATGCGCGCTACGGTACCGAGCTGCAGCCGCTCGACTGCCAGTTCGCCATGGCCGTATGCGCGGGCGATCGTGTCGTGCTCCGCGGTCAAACCGGCGTCGATCTCGACGAGGTGCTGCACGGTCCGGGCGATGCTGTCGCCCAGGCCAAACAGGCCATGGCCAACGTCGCGGTGCTCTTGGGTGAGGCGGGTGCCAGGCTCTCGGATGTGGTCAAGGCAACCGTATTCGTCACCGATCGGGCGCTCCTTGCCGGCGTCTGCGACGTGGTGCTCGGCGCCTTGAGCGGGGTCAACCCGGCCTTCAGTGCATTGATCGTCAAGGGGCTCGCGAGCCCCGAACTGCTGATGGAGGTTGACATCACGGCGGTGATTGCGGACGCTTCGGCATGACATTCTCCCTTGTTGCGCGCTGCGCCCGAACCGGCATGCTGGGCGCCGTCGTGACGACGTCGTCGATTGCCGTAGGTTCGCGGTGCCCGTATGCCCGTGCCGGCGTTGGGGCGGTGCTCACGCAAAACCGGACCGATCCGAGGCTTGGTCCGCTCGCCCTCGATCTTATGGCCCGCGGCTTCCGCGCCGAGGAAGCCATGCGGGCGATTGTCGCGGCGACCCCGCATCGCCATTGGCGCCAGCTTGCGATCATCGACGCGGTCGGCCGCACCGCCACCTTCTCCGGCGACAGTGTGCGCGGCGAGAAGGGTGAGGCGCAGGGGCGCGATTGTGCGTCGATTGCCAACATCGTTCGCTCGGCCGAAATCCCGCGCCTGATGGTCGCTCGGTTCGAGGCCTCTCCCGATCTGCCGCTGGCGCGCCGCCTGATCGATGCGCTGGCGGCCGGCGAGGCAGCCGGTGGCGAAATTGAGCCGGTCACATCGGCCGCCCTCTTGATCGCACACCAGGAGGCCTTTGCGTACGTCGATCTTCGGGTCGACGATCACCGCCAACCCATTACCGAGCTCGCCCGTCTGTGGTCGTTGTACGAATCGGAAGCCGATCCATACGTCGTGCGCGCCATCGACCCCGAGCGGGCATCACCTCCCAATCGCAGATAAAGCCTGGAAAACTGCGACCGGCAGGTACTACAATTGATGGCTATCGCTGTTTCGGAGGTAAGCTACATGAGACGCATTGTGGTCGTGGCGGCCATGCTGGCCGGCCTCGCACCGTCGGTAGCAGCGCAAGGCACGATCCGCGTTGCCGTCGGCACCACGCTCAATCAACTCGATCTCGCCAAGACGACGCTCGGCGATGAGTACATCTATGTGCACCTTGTCTTCAACGGTCTGACCCGCATCGACCGCGATCTGACGGTTAAGCCTGATCTTGCGACGAGCTGGGAGGCGTCGGAGGATTTGAAGACTTGGACCTTCAAGCTGCGCGAGGGGGTGAAGTTCCATCACGGCCGCACGCTGGAGGCTGAGGATGTCGTTGCCACCGTCAAGCGCATTCTCGATCCCAATACGGGCTCGCGTGCGCGCGCCAACCTATCGATGGTGGACAAGGTCGAGGCGCTCGATCCGCTGAGCGTTCGCTTCACCCTCAGCATCCCGTATGCAGGGTTTCCCGACATTTTCGCCGAGCGCCAGCTCCGTATCGTGGCCAAAGACCAGATCGACACGCTTTCGACCAAACCGGTTGGCACCGGCCCCTTCAAGTTCGTCTCCTGGTCGCCCGGCGATCGCCTCGAGCTTGTAAAAAACCCAGACTATTTCGAGAAAGGGCTGCCCAAGCTCGACGGCGTGACCATGCGCATCATTCCGGAGGCGGCCGCGCGTCTCGCCGCGATCGAGTCGGGGGCGGTCGATATTCTTTGGAATCTGCCCTATGAGACGGTCGACAAATTCAAGAACCATCCCACGGTAAGGGCCGACTCCGTCTCTACCGCGACGTGGGACGGCGTCATTCTCAATAACGAGCGTGCTCCATTCGACAACATGAAGGTCCGCCAGGCGCTCGCGCTCACCGTCGACAAAGCGGCACTCGTCGAGCTGGTGATTTTCGCCCAGGGCGCGCCGACGCACAGCCCGATCCCGCCCAGTCATCCCTATTTCAATGCGTCCCTGGCCTTCTCGCCACCGGACATCGCCAAAGCCAAGAAGCTGCTTGCCGAGGCGGGCTACCCCAATGGGTTCGAGGTGACGATGCAGGTGCCGCAGGAGCGTGAGCAGCGCGTCCGCCTCGGCGTGGCCGTGCGCGACATGGCTCGCAGTGCCGGGATCAACATCAACGTCGAGCGTGTACCGTTTGCCTCGTATGCGGCAAACGTCGCGGGCAAGGCACAGATGTATGTCGATGGCTATTTCGCGCGGCCGACCATCGATACGGCTTTGTATCCCTTCTACCATTCCGCCGGCAGCTGGAATCGTCAGCTCTGGCTGTACAAGAACGACCGCGTCGATGAGTTGCTCGACACCGCCCGCAAGACCAACGATGAGGCCAAGCGCAAAGAGCTCTTCTTGGAGTTCCAGAAGATCGTCGATGAGACGGTGCCGAGCATCATCGCCTATTCGGCGGCGCACGTGAACGGGGTGCGCAAGGAGGTCGACGGCTTCAAGTCCACGCCGATGCAATGGTTGGAGCTGAAAGAGGTGACCCTCAAGCGTTGAGGATAGGGCGGCCGCGGCGGTCCAGCGGTTTGCCATCAGGCTCGTCCGTCCGCGGCCGTGCGGCCGCTGCCGGCGCATGGGGGGCGGTAATGCGCAACCATTGAGGGCCCGGGCGATGGGCCAAGGGGAGAGACGATGGCCGGCTACGTGCTGCGGCGCCTGTTGTTGATCGTTCTCGTGCTCTTCGCGGTATCGCTGCTGGTTTTCAGCATCACGTCGATTTTGCCCGCCAGCGTCGCCCACCTGATTCTTGGACCGTTCGCGCCACCCGAGCAAGTCAGGGCCCTCGAAATCAAGCTCGGCCTCAATGATCCAATGCTCGTGCAATATTGGCGTTGGGCCAGCCGCTTCCTGACGGGCGACTTCGGCTCCTCGATGCTGATGAGCCGGCCCGTGGCGCCGATCTTGGCGGAGGCGATCCAACGCTCGGCCACCCTCGCCATCGCCGCCTTCGTCCTGATCGCGGTCATTGGCATCGCGCTCGGGGTGGTCGCCGCTTTGCGCCACAACCGTCCGCTCGACCATGCCGTGTCCATCGCCACCTATCTGGGCATTGCGGTGCCCGAGTTCTTCTGGTCGATCGTCGTCATCCTTGTGTTTGCTGCCTATCTCGGCTGGCTGCCAGCCTCCGGCTACGAGCCGCTGTCGGCCGGCTTCTCGGTGTGGCTGAAGCATTTGATTGCCCCGACGCTAACTCTCGTGTTCGCCCACCTCGCCCACGTCTCCAGGCTCACGCGATCGAGCATGATCGAGGTCCTTGAGAGCCCTTACGTCATCGCGGCACGGGCCAAGGGCTTGCCCGAGCGCGTTGTCGTTATTCGCCACGCACTTCGCAACGCGCTGCTACCCACCATCACGGTGCTTGCCCTCGACATCGGCCGGCTGATGGGCGGCATCGTCGTTATCGAAACGGTCTTTGCCTATCCGGGCCTCGGCCGGCTGCTCGTGTTTTCCATCCAACAGCGCGACCTGCCGACGCTGCAGGCCGCCATCCTGGTCGTGGCCGCCATTTACGCGCTTGCCAATCTGTGTGCCGATCTTCTCTACGCCTGGCTCAATCCAAAGATCCGCTATGGCCGAACTGTCGCTTGAGAGCAGCGCGCCGGCGCCAGCGCGTCGCGCAATGCCGGCGCAGCTGAAGGCTGGTCTGGTCATCGTCGGCAGTATCGTTCTGCTCAGCCTGCTGGCGCCGTGGATCGCACCGCATCCTTGGGACACGATCTCGATCCGAACGCGGTTTCAGCCCCCCAGCCTGACCTATTGGTTCGGCACCGACGACTATGGACGCGACGTATTGAGCCGATTACTGATGGGAGGGCGGCTTTCGCTCGCCATGGGCATCGGCGCCACGCTGATCAGCGTGCTGATCGGGGTGCCGGTCGGGCTAGTCGCCGGCTATTTCGGTGGCAAGGTCGACGAGGTGCTGATGCGCATCGCCGACGTGCTGATGGCCATTCCTGCCATCATGCTCGGTCTCCTGGTGCTGGCCGTCACGCCGCCCGCCTTATGGAAAACCGCCGTCGCGGTCGGCTTTGTCTACGTGCCACTTATTGCCCGCGTCGCCCGCAGCGTCACCCTCGGGCTTGCCAATGTGGAGTTCGTGGAGGCGGCGCGGGCCCGGGCGGAGAGTGCATCCTACATCCTGTTCCGGGAGATTTTGCCCAACGCCTGGCCGCCGCTGATCGTGGAGGCCAGCTTGCGCGTGACCTATGCCATTCTGCTCGGCTCCGCCCTGAGCTTCCTTGGTCTCGGGGCGCAGCCACCGAGTTCCGATTGGGGGCTGATGATCTCGGAGGCTCGCGCTTTCATCGATCGTGCCCCGTGGATTGCGCTCGCGCCAGGCTTTGCGATGTGTCTCCTCGTCGTCGGCATCAATTTGATTGGCGATGGCCTGCGCGAGCGACTGGATCCTCGCCTGAAGAGCCAGGTGGCGAGGGTTTAGCCCATGAGCCTTGCGATCGAAGGCCTGACCATCTCGTATCGGGTTCCGGGTGGCACCATTACGGCGCTGAGCGAGGTATCGCTGGCGGTGGGCAAGGGCCGCACCGTCGCCGTGGTCGGCGAGTCGGGGTCCGGCAAGAGCACGCTGGCGCTGGCCGTTATGGGATTGTTGGCCTCGGAAGCGGAGAGTCCTACCGGACGCATCCTCTACGAAGGCAGCGACCTGCTGGCGCTATCGCCCGAGGCCCACCGGCGCCTGCGCGGCGCGCGCATTGCCGTGGTCTTTCAGGATCCGTTTAGCGTGCTCAACCCGTCCTTGAGAATTGCTGAGCAGGTTGGCGAAGGTCTGGTCTATCACAAAGGCTTCAGCAAACAGGCTGCCCTGGCGCGCGCCACTCAACTGCTGCACGAGGTTGGCATCGCCGAGGCCGCGGCCGTCGGCAACGCCTATCCGCACGAGTTGTCGGGCGGCATGCGCCAGCGCGCGTTGATCGCCGGCGCGCTTGCGGCCGAGCCCGACTTTTTGATTCTGGACGAGCCCACCACGGCGCTCGACGTCACCATCGAGGCGCAGATCCTCGACCTCTTAGAGGAGCTGCAGCGGCGGCGTGGGTTGTCGATGCTCATCATCAGCCACAACCTCGGGGTCGTGCGTCGCATCGCCGACGAGGTGGCCGTGCTTTATGCGGGCGAAGTGGTCGAGAGCGGCCCGACCGCTCAGGTATTCGAGTTTCCCCGCCACCCCTACACAAAGGGCCTGTTGGCGGCGATCCCCCGCCTCGCTGCGCGCCAGCCGCGGCTGGCGGCGATTGCCGGCCGCCTGCCGGACCTGCGCCGACTCCCGGCCGGTTGCCGTTTCGAGCCGCGCTGTCCGTTCGCCGAACCCGCTTGCCGCGAGCCGCAACGGCTGCAGGGCCTGGCCGGGGCAGGCGCCGTGCGCTGCGTGCGCGCGGCGGAACTGGCGAGCGTTCCGTGGCCGCAGCCGGCTGTGCCCTTTGCCGAGGCTCCGCGGCGGACGTCGGTCGATCCACCTGTGGTTGTTGCCACCGCCGACGTCACCAAGACCTTCACCTTGAGCCGTGGCCTCGCCGCCCTTACCTTCGAGGGTCTAAGACCCGTGATCCGGCCGGTCAACGTGCGCGCCCTCGACGGCGTCACGCTCAGGATCCGCCGCGGTGAGGTGCTGGGCCTCGTCGGCGAGTCGGGTTCCGGCAAGACCACATTGGGCCGGGCCATCCTGCGCCTTGTCGACCCCGACGGCGGCAGCGTTCAGATTGCCGGCGCCGACGTCACCCGCACGCCGCAGACCGGTCTTGCCTCCATGCGCCGCGTCGCTCAGATCGTGTTCCAGAACCCGGATTCATCCCTCAATCCACGCAAGACGGTCGGTGAGATCATCGCTCGACCTCTGCAACGCTTCGCCATCGTGCCGGCCGGCGAGGTTGCCAGTCGGGTGCATGCCCTGCTCGATCGCGTGCGGCTGCCGGCGAACTATGTCGATCGCTATCCCCACCAGATGAGCGGTGGCGAGAAGCAACGCGTCGGTATCGCACGCGCCATTGCTACCGAGCCCCAGTTCATTGTCTGCGACGAACCAGTCTCGGCCCTCGACGTTTCCGTACAGGCCGCCATCGTTAATCTGCTGGCTGACCTGCGCGATCGCCTCGATGTCGCCTATCTCTTGATCTCGCACGACATCTCGGTGGTCGCCTACCTCGCCGATCGCATCGCCGTCATGTATCGCGGCCGCATTGTCGAAACCGGCGCCAGCGATGCGGTGCTGGCGCCGCCGCATCACCCTTACACGGAAGCGCTGCTCTCTGCCGTGCCGACCATCATGCGGCTTGATCGCGACCGCATTCGTCTGCCGCTGGAGGCGCGTCGCAGCGGCCAAGCCATGGGTTGCGTATTCGCCGGGCGTTGCCCGCGACGCCTTGGTCCAATCTGCGACACGGTCGAGCCTCCCGTTCGGGTGACTAGCCCTGGCCACAGCCTGGCCTGCCATCTGCCGCTCGCCGTGGCCACGGCCTGACGCACTGCTGCCAAGGCCGACAACGGGGAAATGCTTTACGTTTTGTCGAAATAGCCCGCCCGCACCGCCGCGCCGATCAGGTTGACAATCAGCCGTCCGGCGGTGATGCAGGTGATGTTGTTGACATCATGCTGGGGCGTGATCTCGACCAGATCCATGCCGACGACGCGCCCCTTCTGCACCAGACCGCGGATCAGCTTGCGCGCCTCAAGAAAGGTGACACCGCCCGGCATCGGTGCGGCGACGGCCGGCGCCTCCGAGGGATCCATGCCGTCGAGGTCGATGGTGATGTAGTACCGCTCGCCGGCCGGAATGCGCGCAAGAATCGCATCCATGCCGGCATCATGCAGCTCATAGGCACTGATCAGGTGGGCCCCATAGGCCGTGGCCGCCTCGAATTCTTCCTGGCGCGCGCTTCCGGTGGCCCTGAGCCCGATCTGGAAGATCTCGCCGACGTGCTCCATCTCCGAAGCACGGCGGATCGGGCTCGACAATCCATCCCTCACGCCGTTGACGGCATCGCGCCAATCGAGATGCTGATCGATTTGGATCAGGGTAATTGGACCCCGCCCCTCGAATGCCCTGAGCACCGGGATCGGAATGGCGTGGTCGCCGCCCAGCACGATCGGCAGCGCGCCGGCCTTGAGAATCTTGCGGACCGCCTGTTCGGCGCGACCCAGATGGCCTTTCATATCCAGGATGTCGGTGCGGACGTCACCGCAATCTACCGTGCGGATGTTGCGACCATCGTAGAGCGGTCCGCCAAGATCGAAGTCATAACGTTCGAGGCTGCGGACCATGCGATCGCTGGCTTGGCGCATCGCCGCCGGCATGCGGCTTTGCGCATTGCTGACGTCCTCGAAGGAATAGGCCGAGCCATAGGGAATCCCGAGAAATGCGATATCCGCCTCTAGCCCGTCGAGATCGAGCGCGAGCTCCGAGAACAGGAACGTGGGGTGTCCGTGCTTCGGTGGAACGGTCAGAGCAGCAGCGGTCATGGGTCGTTATCCTCAGGTCTTAGCGGCCGGCCAGCAGGCGTGGTAGACACGCAACCGGCACACGACATTAACCTCGGCGCGGCCGGCGACAAGCCTATCGCGGCCGGCCAAGATTTGTGCGCGAGGGCGGGCAGCGGTTCTTTCCTCGACCCCTCCGCCCGGCGCGGGCATTGACGGGCAGAAGTGGCGCGACGAAGGGTTGCGTGGTTGGCCGCCGACCGCGGGCGATGACCACAGGCGCCGAACGCTTTTGGCGGACACCAAGCACTGCTCAGATGGCCTTTGCTGCCATGGTCTTCGGCGCATGGCTGCTGGTCGCTTGCGAGATGGCGGGCAGCCGCCGTCATGCGCTAGCGCAGGATTGCACCTGGAATTTCGAGCTGGCGCCGCCCGACGGCACGCGTATAGAGAGTGATCCTTCGAATTATCATGGCCAAACCTATTGTTTGTGCCAGGCTGCCGATGCAAAGCTCGCTGGAACCTTGAAAGGACTGCAAGCAATGGCGCGCGTGATCCGTGTCGCGGGTGCTCAGATGGGCCCCATTCAACGGGCCGATCGGAGGGACTTGACCTTAGAGCGGTTGCTGGCGCTTCTCGAGGAGGCAGCCGCCAGGGGCGCGGAGCTGGTCGTTTTTCCTGAGCTGGCATTCACCACCTTCTTCCCCAGATGGCTGCTTAGCGAGGCCACGCTCGAACCTTTCTTTGAACGCTCGATGCCCAACGCCAACGTGCAGCCGCTATTCGACAGCGCCCGCCGGCTCGGCATCGGTTTTTACGTCGGCTATGCCGAGCTGACGGACGCCGGCCAGCGCTTCAATGCTGCCGTGCTGATTGCACCCGATGGAACGCTGATCGGAAAATACCGCAAGGTGCATCTGCCGGGGAGCGTGGAGCCGCGCGCGGGCGAGCGCTACCAGCAGCTCGAGAAGCGCTATTTCGAGTATGGCAATTTGGGTTTCCCGGCATTTCGGGTGAAGAGTTGGCACGACGCCGTCATCGGCATGCTGATCTGCAACGATCGCCGATGGCCGGAGGCCTGGCGCGTGCTCGGCCTGCAATCGGTCGAGCTGGTACTCGCGGGTTACAATTCGGCCGCCTACGATCCCAATGGCGGCGAGTCGGAAAGCGCGGAATTGCGCACCTTCCATTCCCAGCTTGTGGTGCAGGCGAATGCCTACATGAACGCCACCTGGGCGGTTGCCGTCGCCAAGGCGGGCAACGAAGATGGTGCGGGGCTGATCGGGGGCTCGTGCATCGTCGACCCTGACGGCCGAATAGTCGTCGAAGCCAAGGGGCTTGGAGACGAGATCATCATTGCCGACTGCGACCTCGATCGCTGTCTGCAAGGCAAAAGCAAGATGTTCGACTTCGCGGCCCATCGGCGGCCGACCTGGTATGGCCCGATCACCGGGCAGATCGGTGCCGTCGCTCCGGCTTCGAGCTCGATCAAGTGAGGGCCAACGTTCGTGAATGACGGGGCAGCACGCGGCAAATCAGGTGGCGTCAGAACCGGGGGCGCCTCGCTTCGCATCACCTCGCTCTCCAAGCGTTACGAGGGAGCACGCTCGACTGCCGTCGCCGATCTTTCGCTCGACGTGGCAGCCGGCGAATTTGTTTCGCTGCTTGGCGCCTCTGGCTCTGGCAAGACCACGACGCTGATGATGGTTGCCGGCTTCACGGCGCCCGACGGCGGTGAAATTTTCCTCGACGACCGCCCCATCGTCGCCCTGCCTCCCGAAAAGCGTGGCATCGGCGTCGTGTTTCAGAACTACGCGCTGTTTCCGCACATGTCGGCGCTGCGCAACGTCGCCTTTCCGTTGCGGATGCGCGGCATCGATTCTCGCGAGGCCAGGCGTCTGGCCGAGCGATCACTCAATCGCGTCGGTCTCGGTGGCCTCGGGCACCGCCTGCCGTCGCAGCTTTCCGGTGGTCAGCAGCAGCGGGTGGCGCTGGCGCGCGCCATCGTTTTTGAGCCCGGATTGCTGCTCATGGACGAGCCCCTCGGCGCGCTCGATCGCGCGCTGCGGGAAAAAATGAAGAGCGAGATCCGTCGCCTGCATCGCGAGCTCGGGATCACGATCCTCTACGTTACTCACGACCAGGAGGAAGCACTCACGCTTTCGGATCGCGTCGCTCTGATCAATCAAGGTCGCATTGTGCAAATCGGTGCTCCATCCGACCTTTACGAGCGGCCCAATTCCCACTTTGTCGCCGGCTTCATTGGAGAGAGCACGCTCGTCGATGGCATTGTCGTGGCCACCCCGGATGGCGGATTGGCGCTCGATCCGGGCGAGGGTGCCCCGCTGCTGCCGGGATCGGGGCAGGTGCAGCCGGGTCAAGCGGCGTCTTTGGTGCTTCGGCCGGAAAAGCTTGGCATCGAGGCCGAGCCGAGCCCGGCCGGGCTCCCGGCCACTGTCTGTGACGTTGTCTATACGGGCGACATTTCACGCTTCGAGCTGAAGCTTGCAGGTGGCTTGAGCCTTGTGGCAAAGCAAGCCAATCGGCAAAACGCCTTCTTTCCCACCGTTGGCCAGGCAGTTCGTATCCACTGGGCGCGCCAGGATGCGCTGCTTCTCGCCCGACAGATCTCGCCTTTCGGTGTCGTTTGTCAGAAGGAAACTTTCCATGCCGCATCAGAATAGGCTCACACGTCGACAGCTTCTCGTGGGAGTCGCGGGCACCTCGCTTGCATCGAGCGGACCCTTCTTCCATGTCGCTCCGGCGCGCGCCGACAAGGGCGAGATCGTGATTGCCGGCTGGGGCGGATCGCGCACCACGGCCATGCGTGAGGTGATGTTCAAGCCCTTCGAGGCGGCCACGGGCATCCGCGTCAAAGACGACGGGCCACCGGAAGCCGCAAAGGTGAAAGCGCAAGTCGACAGCGGCAATCTCACCTGGGATATCCTGGACACCGACATCCCGGCCATTCTGACGATGGCCAAGAACAATCTTCTCGACAGGATCGATTACGCCAAACTCGACGCCGCCCGCCTGGCCCCGATCCCTAAGGTCCTGCATCACGAGTTCGGTCTCGGCCACCTGATTTACGGCTTCAATATCGTCTATAACACAAAGACGTTTCCCAGCGGAAAACACCCGCAATCCTGGGCCGACGTTTGGAACGGTGATGCCTTCAAAGGCGGTCGGTCTTTCCCATTCCGCGGTGGGATCTCGCCGCAGCTGGAAGTTGCCTTGGCCGCCGATGGCGTCCCCATCGACAAGATGTATCCGCTCGACGTCGAGCGAGCATGGAAGGCGATGGACCGCGTACGTCCCCTGGTAACGAAGTGGTACGCCAACCACGGCGAGGCTCTGCAACTCGTCTCCAAGGGTGAAGTCGACGTCTGCTGCACGATTGGGCCACGAGGGATCGTTGCCAAGAGGGAAGGCGCGCCCGTCGACGTCGAATACACCGGCGGCAAGCTGGCTCCGGACAATTGGGCGATTGTCAAAGGCACCAGGAATATCGATGCCGTCTACCAGTTCCTCAATTTCGCGATCGATGGCAAGGTGCAGGCCGACCTGGCCAAGCGCATTCCGTATGGTCCCTCGTCGCAGGACGCCTTCAAGTATCTTAGCGAGGTAGAAGCCAGGGATCTCAACACCGCGCCCGATAACCTCAAGAAGCAGTTCTGGAACGACATCGCCTGGTGGGGCGCGATCGGAGGGGATGGCAGGACCAATATCGAAATACAGACCGAGCGTTATGCCAAATGGATGGTGCAAAGGAGCTGATCGATCAGCAATGGCGATTGCTCGGCCCAACCCTAGCGGCTCCCGGGCGTGGCGGGCACGCCCCGGCCTTTTGGTCGCGGGCGCGTTGGCCTTTTCGGCGGCCGTTTATTTGGTCCCGCTGCTCACCCTCGCCAGCTGGGCATTTCACGATCCCAAGTCGGGCTTCACCCTGGCGCCGGCGGTCAAGCTTGTGCAGGAGACCGCCTATACGACCGCTTTTATCACGACCTTGCGCACCGCCGCCATCACCACGCTCACCTGCGCGCTGCTGGGCTATCCGCTCGCCTATCTGATGGCCACAACCAGTGCCCGCGTACGGCTGGTGCTCGGCGCTGCGGTGATGATCCCCTTCTGGACGAGCGTCCTTGCGCGCAGCCTGGCCTGGGTGATCCTCCTCGGTAGGCGAGGAGTGGTCAACGAATGGCTGCTGGCCAGCGGCCTGATCGGCGCGCCGCTGCCTCTGCTGTTCAATAGCATCGGCGTGCAGATCGGAATGGTGCACGTGCTGTTGCCCTTCATGGTGCTGCCCGTCTGGTCAGTCCTGATGCGGATCGACCCCGCTTTGCCCCGGGCCGCGCGTTCGCTCGGCGCCACGCCGGCGCGCGCCTTTCTCGAGGTCAGCCTCCCACTCTCGCTGCCCGGTCTGGTCGCCGGCTCCGTTCTTGTGTTCATGCTGGGCGTCGGCTTTTACATTACGCCGGCGCTGCTGGGTGGCGAGCGGGACATTACGATTGCGGGCCTCATCGAGATGGTCGTGCGTGACCTGCTCGACTGGCCACTCGGCGCCATGCTCAGCCTGACGTTGCTGGCGATCGTCGGCGCGATCTTTGCGCTCGGCGCTTGGCTCGTCGGAACGGAACGGTTGACCGGCGTGGAGCAGCGCTCGTGAGGCGGCCATCCCTTGAGAGTGGGCGCCTGCTGCTGTGGGTTTTCTCGCTGGCCGTGGTTGTGTTTCTGGTGGCGCCCATCTTCGTCGTCATCGGGGTGTCCTTCAACAAGTCGGCGCTGTTCGATTTTCCGCCGAGCGAATGGTCGTTGCGTTGGTATCAAGCGCTGATCGCAAGCCGCGAATGGCGAGAAGCATTCTGGCTCTCCCTGTGGCTCGCCGTCGGGGTCACGGCCGCTGCACTCCTTCTCGGCGTTCCCGCTGCCTATGCTCTCGCACGCAGTCGCTTTCGGGGGCGCGCGGTGGTTTCGTTCTTTCTCGTCTCACCCGCGATCGTCCCAGTGATCGTGCTGGCGCTCGGGTTTTATTTTCTGTTCGCGCCGCTCGGCCTGATCGGGCGGCCGATGGGATTGTTGCTTGCCCACACCGTGCTGGCACTTCCCGTCGTGATCATCATCGTTGAGGCCGCCTTCCTGCGTGCCGATGCCGCCGTCGAGCTCGCCGCGCGGGCCTGCGGTGCCTCCTTCCTGCGCATGTTCTGGCACGTCTCGTTGCCCTCGGTGCGTCCTGCTCTTATCTCCGCCGGGGCCTTTGCTTTCCTCACTTCGTTCGACGAGGTGGTGCTGGCACTGTTTCTCGGCGGACCACAGGCGGTCACACTGCCGAAAAGGATTTGGGAGGCTGTCAAGTTCGAGGTCGACCCGTCTCTGACGGCGGTCTCGAGCTTGCTTGTGGCCCTCACGATTGTTGCGCTTTTAATTGCGGAGTTCGGGCGCCGCCGGCTGGCGCGAGCCTTTGCTAAGGGGAGTTGACATGAGTTTGATTCCGGATTTGCCGCGGCGCGCGGCCAACCTAAGCGACCCAGCACCCGAATGGCCCTGGCCGAACGACAAATGTTGTGCGGTCTTTAGCTCTTTCGATGTGGATGCAGAGAGCGCGTGGATCTCCTACGATATTAAAAATGTCGATCGCCTCGTCACCATGTCCTTTGGCGGCTATGAGGCCCGCGTCGGGGTGCCAAAGCTTCTCGATTATCTGCGCTCGATCGAGCTGAAATCGACGTTTTTCATCCCCGGCTGGGTTGTCGAAACTCATCCCAGGATGTGCGAGTCAATCGTGCGGGATGGCCATGAGGTCGGCCATCACGGCTACCTTCACAAACGGCCCGATCCTGACGATCTCGAACACGATATCGAGGAGATCGACAGGGCGTTCGAGGTTTTGCGGCGGGTTCTAGGCGTCAAACCGGTCGGCTATCGGGCGCCGTCCGGCGAGAACTACGACGCCCTGCTCAAGCACCTCAGCAAGCGAGGGATCCTCTACTCGTCGTCTTTCCGTGACGACATCCGCCCCTATCGGCATCGACTGAAGGACGGGTCCGCCGGGCCCATTGAGCTTCCGGTCAATATGTCATTCGACGACTGGCTCTATGGGATGTCGAACCGTTTCAGCCCGCGGCCGATGTTTCCGAAAGAGCACGTTCTGTCGATCTGGAACGGGGAATTGGACCAAGTGCGCGAATGGGGGGGGCTCGTCACCATGGTGCTGCATCCCCAAGTCACCGGCCGGCCGATGAGGCTTGGCATCTTTCGTGACTTCATCGCGCGGGCGCGCGGTTTGGGCGACGTCTGGCTGGCGACCGGCGAGGAGATCGCACACCACTTCGCCTCCGGCGAAAAGGCGACAGCGTCCACCGAGACGGCGCCGCCCTAAAGCGGCACTGAAGTTTCCGTCTCGCGAACCACAGCTTCGGATCGGCCGATGTCGGTCGGGTGGCGGTCCTCTCGAACCCGCCAATCCTTTCCTCGCGCCCGCGATATCAAATGTGAAGTCGTTGAGGTGAAAGATGCCCCCAGTTTGCGGATTGGCCCGAACGCATGAGGCCACGTTTTGGGCCGGCGCATTAGGCGCGAACTTTTTGGGTTTGCCGCCGTGATTAAAGGCTCCTTGGCAGGCACCGTTCTGGGCTTTGCGTCGTTAAGGCTCAATTTGACGCTAAGCGCGGTCCGCAAAACCATCCGCAGGAGAGCCCACGCAAAGCGAGATATGCCTCTGCCAGCACCCGTTGAACCCCGTACGTTCCGGACGCTGGCCAACTGGCGCGATCGAGCCAGCAGCGAAAAGGCGGCCTCTAGAGTACGGCTTGTGCTATCCGCTCCAACTGTGCACCCATCTCTGCTTCCGTCTCAACGTGCGCGGATCGCACGACCACGCGATCGGCGCCCGCGTCGAACAACGGTCGCGTCACATCTTTCGTCGGCTCCTGCCCATAGACGGTAATGCTGATCAATTTCGGATCGCGGCCAGCATCCACTGCCAGTCGATCGAGCTCCTTGCGGGCGCGTTCCAGCTCGGCAGGGGTAATGCGATTGGGCAGCCAGCCGTCGGCGTGGTCGATGACGCGTCTGAGCACGTTCTTCGCCGCCCCACCGAGCACGATAGGCGGATGCGGTTTCTGCGCGGGCTTAGGATACGAGCGCACAGGCGGGAAATCGAAGAATTCGCCATGAAACTCGGCCGCGTCCTGCGACCAGAGCGCCTTCATCACGTCGAGGGCTTCCCGTGTCTGGGTCCACCGGCGCGCGAAATTGCCGCCAAATATCTCGACTTCCTCTTTGAGCCACCCCGTGCCGACGCCAAGGATGAAGCGGCCTCCACTATGGTGATCCAAGGCGGCGATCTCCTTTGCCAAAAGCAAAGGATTACGTTGGGGCACCAGAGTAATTCCGGTTGCGAGCTTCAACGTCGTCGTCACCCCGGACGCACGCGCCAGGGCGATGTAGGGGTCCGTGAAATGCGAATAAGTCGCGGGGATGGCGCCGCCCGTGGCCGGGAACGGACTAGCACTCACGACCGGTACGGCGGGATGCTCGGCATACCAGATTGACTCGAAGCCCAGGCGCTCGACCGTTCGCCCCATGAACGCTGGGTCGATGGTGTAGGCGGGCAATGGCATGGACAATCCGATACGCATGACAACGACCTTCACGTGTTAATCCTGCAGCAAAGCGTAATGCCGTCGCAACCGCGTAGCAATCGTCTCGAAGTGGAGACGCCAAGCGCAGAAATAGCGGCTTGCCGGCGGGCCGCGATCGCCGACGCTGCTGCTGCCCGAGGTTGATAAGTTCGGTGCTGCAATAACTTTGGGGTAAGCTCTTGCCAGACAGCGCGGCGCCGGCGATGCCAGTGCGACCCGCGAGGACCAGCGAGTAATCCCATGCCGAAGCCGTGGATGATCTATGGCGCCAATGGCTACACGGGCGATCTGATCGCACGCGAGGCGGTGCGCCGCGAGCTAAATCCGGTGTTGGCCGGGCGAACGGCGGCCAAGGTGGAGCAGCTGGCTCGTGGCCTTGGCGTGCAGGCACGCATCTTCGATCTTGAAAACGCAACGGCGGCCAAGAGCTGTATCAACGGGATGGCACTTGTCCTCAATTGTGCGGGACCGTTCTCGGCAACAGCTCCACCGATGATGGCCGCCTGCCTCGCCGCGCACGTCCATTACCTCGACATCACCGGCGAGATCGGCGTGCTCGAACACTCCAGAGCGTTGGATGCAGCGGGGCGCGCTGCGGGTATTGTCATATGTCCCGGCGTCGGCTTCGACGTGATCCCAACCGACTGCCTTGCGGCGACCCTTAAGGCGGCCCTCCCGGATGCGACACATCTTGCGCTGGGGTTCGACTCGCGCTCGGGCCTCTCGCCCGGAACGGCAAAGACCTCGGTGGAAGGGCTCGCCCAGGGCGGCAAGGTGCGCCAGGATGGCCGTATCATCTCCGTGCCGCTTGCCTACAAGACCCGGCGCATTGACTTTGGTGCTGGCGAAAAGCTGGCGATGACCATTCCGTGGGGCGACGTCTCGACGGCCTCGGTCACGACCGGCATTCCCAACATCGAGGTCTATATTCCGGGGTCACCCGCCATGGTCGCGTGGGCAAGGCGTGCCAATCGACTGAAGTGGCTGCTCGGCATGGGCGTGGTTCAGAACGTCATGAAGTGGCGCATCGAAAGGACGGTTAAAGGGCCCTCCGCGGCCAAGCGCGAGGCGCAACCGACGTTCGTGTGGGGCGAGGTTACCAATGCGCGAGGCGACAAACGCACCGCTCGGATCAAGACCGCCAACGGCTACAGCCTGACAGTGACCGGCGCGCTGGCCGTGGTGGAGCATTTGCTGACCCATGACATGCCGGGCGGTACCTACACACCTGCCACGCTGATCGGCCCCGATCTCGTCACGCGCCTGCCGGGCTCCGGGTCCATGCAGATTGCATGAGCTGATCGGGTGATGAATGCTGGACCGCGTCAGCGGGACAATTCCTCAAATTGTATGCGGGGCTGACGCACGCGCACGCGGCTGGACAATCGTCGTCGGACCGACGAGGCTTGCCACAGATCGCAGCCTTGGAGACATAGATGACCTCAAAAAATCTTGCAGTGATCGTAACCGGCGCGGCGAGCGGGATCGGTCTCGCGATGACATTGGGCCTAGTAAAAGCTGGCCATGACGTCACCGCGGTCGACCGCAACGCCGATGGTTTGGCGGAGCTTGCTGAAAGAGCGACGGGACTGAAGGGACGCCTGCACATGGTCGGCGCCGATCTGGTGCAGCCGGAAAGCGTTACCCACGTCACCGGCGCGGCACTGATCAAATTCGGGCGGATCGACGCGTTGGTGAATAACGCGGGCATTGGCCAGGCGTCCGTGCGGAACGATCGTCAGCCCATTCGCTTCTGGGAGACGACGGCCGAGCAGTGGGGCCGCTTCATCGCGGTCAATGCCGCCGGACCGATCAACATGGCACGCGCTGTGCTGCCCCACATGCTGGCGGCGAAGCGCGGCCGAATCGTGACAGTCACCACCAGCCTCGGAACAATGGTGCGGGAAGGCTTTCTGCTCTATGGCTCGTCCAAGGCGGCGGCCGAGTCGGCCATGGCGGTGCTGGCGGCGGATCTTGCCGGTAGCGGCGTGACGTCGAATGTACTGGTGCCTGGCGGAACGACCGACACGCCTCTGGTGGGCGCGGCCCCGAACCGAGAGAAGATGCTGCGGCCAGCAATCATGGTCCCGCCTCTCCTCTGGCTGCTGTCCGACGAGGCGCTGGCAGTAAACGGCAAACGCTTCATCGCCGCGGACTGGGACCTCAGCGTGCCGCCGGCTCAAGCGGCGGAGAAAGCCGGCGCGCCGATTGCCTGGCTCAGCATCGCGCGGATGCCAATCGAACCATCTTAAATGGTACCGGGCGCCTGCTCGTGGCGGGCCGTGTGCCACGCACTTGTCGTGGTTGCCTGCGCCGCGCACGGATAGCCTGAATTAGCAGTGTCGTGGCGTCTTGCGGGGCCCGGAAATGCAGGCCGAACGCCGGACCCTCCTCTTCATGATTCGGCAAATGCCCGTGTGTGAATGGAGGGATCGCGCATTTCTGCGGTCCTGCGGCGACGGCTTCTCATGAGGCTTTCCCAGGCCTGGACTGAACTATTTAAACAACGGTAAGGCTCACGCTTTACGACGCAGCTGAGGGATGGCGTTCCCCAAGAGCCCGTCTTTCGTGGCCAAATGCCACGCGAGGGGGTGATTAACGCCACACTAGCCCGGCGCATCCAGGGCATGCGGCCGGTACGTTACATTGCAACACCAAGCCGTCCGCGATAGTCCGCAGCCGTCCCTTAAAGCTTCTGTAGCAACCGGTTCGCTGTTTTGGCATAGCGCGAGCGCACATCCTCGGCCCGAATATGTCGGCCGTCGACGACGACGTGGCGACCGCCCACGAAGACGTCGCCTACGACCTCGCCGGCCGCAAAAATCCAAGCATCCAAGAGGGCATCGCCGCCACGGCCGACGAGGGCGGGATGGGAAATGTCGAGAACAGCTATGTCGGCTCGCTGGCCAGCGGCGAGGCCTTGAAGTGATCCATTCAGCCCGAGTGCGCGCATCCCGCCGGCACACGCCGCCTCCAACAGCCTGCGGCCCGTCGATGCGCCGGCCTCCCCAAGCCGATTGCGTTTCTGGTCGCGCAAGCGCTGGCTGTACTCGAGGGTGCGCAGCTCCTCGTTTACCGCAATACGCACATTGCTGTCGGTTCCAATGGCATATCGACCGCCCGCCCGCTCGAATTCGACGGCCGGAAAGATGCCATCGCCGAGGTTCGACTCCGTGATGGGACACACGCCCACCACGGCACCGCACCGAGCTAGCCGCTGGGTCTCAGCATGCGTCATGTGCGTGCAATGGATCAAACACCAGCGCTCGCCGATCGGCATATTGTCCAGCAGCCATTCGACCGGCCGCGCGCCACACCAGGCTAGGCATTCCTCGACCTCGAGGGCTTGCTCTGCAGCGTGCAGATGGATGGGACCGGAGGGACACATGCGCACGAGCTCGTGCAATTCTTCGGCATCGACCGCGCGGAGGGAATGCGGAGCGATGCCCAATCTCGCGCCATCGAGCTGGCGCAGATGCCGCGCGCTTGCCTCGACAAGGCTGGCGAAACCGTCGAGCTCGGTAAGGAAGCGCGCTTGCGCGGGCGTTGCGGGTTTTCCTCCGCATCCACCATGTGCATAAAAACAGGGCAGCAGCGTCAGACCGATGCCACTTTCCAAAGCCGCGGCAATAATCCGGCCGGCCATCTCGGCTGGGTCCGCGTAGCAGGAGCCGTCAGGGGCGTTGTGCAGGTAGTGGAACTCGCCAACTGTGGTGAACCCAGACTCCAGCATTTCGACATAGGCGAGGGCGGCCACGGCTTCGATGTCATCGGGCGACATATGCGCCAGGAAGCGGTACATCACGTGGCGCCAAGTCCAAAAGGTGTCATCATCCGGGCCGCGCCGTTCTGCCAGACCGGCCATTGCGCGCTGGAAAGCATGGCTGTGCACATTGGGGATACCAGGCACCGCAATGCCGCCCATCCGAGTGGCATCCGGTCGAGCCGAAACGTCTGCCTCTATGGCAGAGATCGTGGGGCCCGCCAGCGTGATCAGCACATCGCGGCGCCAGCCCTCGGCCAGAAGAGCCCTCTCGAAATACAGCTTAGTCACCGCATCACCGCGCTGGGGGCGTATCCATGGTGGATGCGCAACCGGGTTAGACAAACCAGATTTGCCGGACTAGCGTTTCTCCGTCCAGAGCAAATGTCTAGTGAGTGCGAGGATCTGCCATGCAGGTAGACCGAGTTTGGACGGGGGCTCGGATCGCGACGCTCGATCCCAGTCGGGCAGGCATCGGCGTGATTGAGGACGGAGCCCTGGCGGCGCGGGACGGCCGCATCGCCTGGATTGGCGCCGCCAGCGATATGCCGGCATGGCAGGCCGCCGATCAGATCGATCTCGAAGGACGCTGGATCACGCCGGGGCTGGTCGATTGCCACACGCATCTCGTCTATGGCGGGGAGCGCGCACATGAGTTCGAGCTGCGACTGGCTGGTGCGAGCTACGAGGAGATCGCGCGTGCGGGCGGCGGCATTCTCTCGACCGTGAAGGCGACGCGCGCGGCCTCCCAGGACGAGCTGGTAGCGGCAGCGTTGCCGCGTCTCGACGCATTGATGGCCGAAGGCGTTACCACAATCGAAATCAAGTCGGGCTACGGCCTCGAAGCCGAGACGGAGGCAAAACAGCTGCGCGCGGCGCGGCGATTGGGTGAGCTGCGCCCGGTCAGCGTGACTACCACATTTCTCGGCGCGCACGCCTTGCCGCCGGAGGCCGATGGCGACAAGGAGGCCTACATCGCCGGCATTTGCACGCAGATGCTGCCCATGATTGCCCGCGGCGGGATCGCCGACGCGGTCGATGCCTTCATGGAGGGCATTGCGTTCAATGGCACGCAGACGGCACGCGTGTTCGAGGTGGCAAAGCGCCTGGGTTTACCGGTAAAACTGCATGCCGATCAGCTCTCGAATCTGGGCGGTGCCCGCCTGGCAGCAAGCTATGGGGCTCTGTCGGCGGACCACCTCGAATACACGGATGAAGACGGCGCCGTCGCCATGGCCAAGGCCGGGACGGTGGCCACGCTGTTGCCGGGCGCTTTCTACTTCATTCGCGAGACGCAGAAACCGCCGGTGGAGCTATTGCGCAAGCACCGTGTGAGGATTGCCATCGCCACCGATTGCAATCCGGGTTCCTCGCCACTTACCTCGCTGCTGCTGGCGATGAACATGTCGGCCACGCTGTTCCGGCTGACCGTGGAGGAGATCATCGCGGGCGCGACGCGCGAAGCAGCGCATGCCCTTGGCCGGCTAGGTCAGATCGGCACGTTGCAGGTCGGCAAGTGGTGCGACCTGGCGATCTGGAATGTCGACCGTCTGGCCGAGTTGCCCTATCGCATGGGACTAAACCCACTGCATGCGCGCGTCTGGAGGGGCCAGTGACTGCGGTAGTGCTGCAACCGGGCCGCGTCAGCATTGAGGCGTGGCGCAGTATCTATCGTGGGGCGGACGTGCGCCTCGATCCAGCCTGCACGGCGGCAATCGAAGCGAGCGCGCGGGCGGTGGAGCTGATAGTTGCACGTGGCGAGCCCGTCTACGGCATCAACACAGGCTTCGGCAAGCTCGCAAGTGTGAGCATCGGAGCCGGCGATCTGGGGCGGCTGCAGACCAACATTGTGTTGTCGCACGCGGCTGGGGTCGGCGAGCCGATGCGGACAGATATCGTGCGGCTGATGTTGGCGCTGAAGCTGGCTAGTCTCGCACGCGGGGCTTCTGGTGTGCGACTTGCGACCACGGCCTTGCTGGAGGCGATGCTTGCAAGAGGATTGCTACCGCTCGTGCCAAGCCAGGGATCGGTCGGCGCTTCGGGCGATCTGGCACCACTCGCCCACATGGCAGCCGCAATGATCGGCATCGGTGAGATGGATACGGGCGGGGGCCGCCTGCCGGCCGCCGAAGCCTTGCGCCGGGCGGGTCTTGAGCCGCTTGAGCTGGGGCCAAAGGAAGGCCTGGCGCTCCTCAACGGTACGCAGTTCTCGACAGCCTGTGCATTGGCGGCGCTGTTCGCAGTGCGCGAGGCGCTGCATACCGCGTTGATCACCGGGGCGCTGTCGACGGATGCGGCCAAGGGCTCGGACGCGCCGTTCGATCCGCGCATCCATGAGCTGCGCCAGCATCGCGGACAGATCGCCTGCGCCGAGGCGCTACGGCGGCTCATGGCTGGCAGCGCCATCCGTGCCTCGCATCTGCTGGGTGACGACCGCGTGCAGGATCCTTATTGCCTGCGCTGTCAACCGCAAGTTATGGGCGCAGCCCTCGACGTGGCGCGGCAGGCAGCAGAGCTGCTCGGGACCGAGGGCAACGCTGTCTCGGACAACCCGATCATCCTCGCGGATGCGGGCGTCGCTCTTTCGGGTGGCAATTTCCACGCCGAACCGGTCGCATTTGCTGCAGACATGCTGGCGCTCACCATCTGCGAGATCGGCTCGCTGGCCGAGCGGCGCATCGCCATGCTGGTCGATCCGGTGCTGTCGCGGCTGCCGGCATTCCTTACACCACGGCCGGGTCTCAACTCGGGCTTCATGGTGGCCCAAGTGACGGCGGCGGCCTTGGTCGCCGAAAACAAACAGCGAGCGGCGCCGGCCAGCGTCGATTCGATCCCGACCTCGGCAAACCAGGAAGACCATGTATCGATGGCCGCACATGCCGCGCGACGTCTGCTGCCGATGGCGCAGAATCTCGTGCACATTTTGGCCATCGAGCTGTTGGCCGCCTGCCAAGGGTGCGATTTCCATGCACCCCTCGTGTCCAGTCCAGCGATCGAGCGCGTGCGGGCACTGGTCCGCGCCGAGGTACCCTATCTTGATGAAGACCGCTATCTAGCGCCCGACATTGCCGCGGCAGCAAACCTGGTGCGATCGGGTGCGGTGGTCGCGGCCGCCGGCATTGACCTGCCCGAACCTTGGTAATGAGGAACGCATGACCCGCATTGACAATGTCCGAGTCATTCGTGCGCCCCGGGGCACCGACCTCTCGGCCAAGAGCTGGCTCACAGAAGCTCCGCTCAGGATGCTTATGAACAACCTCGATCCCGAGGTAGCCGAGAGGCCCTCCGAGCTAGTGGTGTACGGCGGCATCGGGCGAGCCGCGCGCGACTGGGAAAGCTTCGACCGGATCGCGACGGCCCTGCGCGCACTCGAAGGCGACGAGACGCTGTTGGTCCAGTCCGGCAAGCCGGTCGGCGTCTTCCGGACACATGCCGAGGCACCACGCGTGCTGATCGCCAACTCGAATATTGTGCCGCATTGGGCGACGCTCGAACATTTCAATGAGCTCGACCGCAAAGGTCTCATCATGTTTGGCCAGATGACCGCCGGCTCATGGATCTACATTGGCAGCCAGGGTATTGTGCAGGGCACCTACGAGACGTTTGTGGAGATTGGTCGCCGGCACTATGGCGGCAGCTTAGTGGGTAAGTGGATCCTGACTGCTGGCCTCGGCGGTATGGGCGGAGCGCAGCCGCTAGCGGCGGTAATGGCCGGGGCTTGCTTACTAGCGGTTGAGTGCCAGCCGAGCCGCATTGAAATGCGGCTGCGCACCGGGTATCTCGACGCTCAGGCAAACACGCTCGACGAGGCGCTGGCGTTGATCGAAGGCTCCTGCCGGCAGGGAAAGCCGCAGTCGGTTGGGCTGCTTGGCAATGCGGCGGAAATCTTTCCTGAGCTCGTGCGTCGCGGCGTCCGCCCCGATGTTGTGACCGACCAGACCTCCGCACACGATCCTATAAACGGCTATTTGCCAAAGGGCTGGACGCTGGCCCAATGGGAAGAACAGCGAGCTGCCGATGCCAGAGGCGTAGCACGCGCCGCCAAGCGTGCCATGGCCGAGCACGTGCGCGCCATGCTTGCATTCCATAGTCGTGGAATACCGACGCTCGACTACGGCAACAACATCCGCCAGATGGCAAAGGACGAAGGGGTAACCGATGCCTTCGACTTCCCCGGTTTTGTCCCGGCCTACATTCGCCCCCTCTTTTGCCGCGGCATCGGGCCGTTCCGGTGGGCGGCACTCTCAGGCGACCCCGAGGACATCTGGCGCACCGACGCCAAGGTCAAGCAGCTGCTTCCGGGCAACGTGCATCTGCACAACTGGCTGGACATGGCCAAAACGCGCATCCGCTTTCAGGGTCTGCCGGCGCGCATCTGCTGGGTAGGCCTCGGCGACCGCCATCGGCTAGGCCTTGCATTCAATGAGATGGTGGCGAGCGGCGAGTTGAAGGCGCCCATCGTGATCGGTCGGGACCATTTGGATTCCGGCTCAGTGGCAAGCCCAAACCGCGAGACCGAGGCCATGCTCGACGGCTCGGACGCGGTCTCCGACTGGCCGCTGCTCAACGCGTTGCTGAATTGCGCCTCGGGCGCAACTTGGGTGTCCGTTCACCATGGGGGCGGTGTCGGTATCGGCTTCTCGCAACACGCAGGGATGGTCATTGTCTGTGACGGCACGGCAGAAGCTGCGCGCCGTGTCGAGCGCGTGCTTTGGAACGATCCAGCCACCGGCGTCATGCGCCATGCCGATGCGGGCTACGAGGATGCAATTGCTTGTGCAAGAGAACACAAGCTGAATTTGCCGGGCCTCACTTGAGTGCAATGCCAAGCGGCCGAATGCTCAGTGGCCTTCGGCCGCACGCATCGCCTCGATGCGAATCTCCTCGGTGAGGCGGGCCTTGAGAGTGGAGAACTGCGGGCTCGTCTTGAGGGTATAGTGCCTAGGGTAGGGCAGGTTGATCGGTACGTCGGCCTTGATGCGCCCAGGACGTGCGGTCATCACCAGTACACGCGAAGCTAGGAAGATCGACTCTTCGATGTCGTGGGTGACAAACAGCACGGTTTTGGTGTCGCGTTGCCAGATGTCGAGCAGCATCTCCTGCATTAGCGCGCGCGTCTGGTTGTCGAGGGCACCAAACGGCTCGTCGAGCAACAATATCTTAGGATCATTGGCCAGCACGCGCGCGATGGCAGTGCGCTGCTGCATGCCCCCCGAAATCTGTTTTGGATAGTGACGCTCGAAGCCACTGAGGCCGACGCGTGCGCACCAATCTTGCGCGATCCTGGCCCGTTCGTCGGGCGGCATGCCGCGCTCGCGCAGACCGAAAGCGATGTTCTCGAGCACGCTGAGCCAGGGGAAGAGCGTGTATGACTGGAAGACCATGCCGCGGTCAGAGCCCGGGCCGGTCACCACCGCGCCATCGAGTACAATGCGGCCTGCGCTGGCTTTGTCGAGGCCGGCTATGATCCGGAGCAACGTGGATTTACCACAGCCTGAGGGCCCCAAAATTGTGATGAAGTCGTTCTCGGCGACGTTGATGGTTATGGGCTGAAGCGCACGCGTCGGTTCGGCGCCCTTGCGCGCTGGCGCAAAGGTGCGCGAGACCGCCTCGATGCAAAGCTTGCTCATGGGGCGCCGCCGCTCGGCAAGGCTTGCGCAATCACGCCAATCTCCACGGGAACAGCAGGCGATTGGCAGCCTTGAACAAGAAATCGGAAACAAGCCCGATCAACCCGATCACGATAATTCCGAAGATAATCTGACCCGTGTTGAGCAGGGCCTGACTGTCGACGATCATGTGCCCAATGCCGGCTGACGAGCCAATTAGCTCAGCCACGATCACGTAGGTCCAAGCCCACCCCAGCACCAGGCGCAAGATTTCGGCGATGTCGGGTGCCGCGGAAGGAATGAGTACTCTTCGAATAATGCCGGCATCACGCGCACCTAGCGTGTAGGCGGCCTCCACGAGATCATGGCGCGTGTTGCCGACCGCAACAGCAACCATGAGGATGATCTGGAACACCGAACCGATGAAGATGACGAGCAGCTTCTGCGTCTCGCCGATACCCGCCCACAGAATGAGCAGCGGAATGAACGCCGAAGCAGGCAAGTAGCGTGCGAATGAGACAAACGGCTCGAAAAACGCCTCGACGGCTTTGTAGGTCCCCATCAGGACGCCGAGCGGTACCGCAAGGAGTGCGGCTAGCGCAAAGCCACCTACCACTCGCCAGACGGTGATGCCTATGTCGTAGAGGAAGCCATGTCGAACGAGAAGCTCCCAGCCCTCCCGCACCATGGTCAGGGGATCGGCAAGAAAAGTCCTTGTGACGTAGCCGCCGAACGTGGCCCAGGCCCAACCGGCAACGAACAGAACGAAGAACAGGATTCCTAGCCCGATGCGGACGGCCGATGCAACTGGCTCGAGCGGACGAGGCATCTCAATTACTGCCCAAAACCCATGTCTGCGACGAACCGTGGGCCGCTGGCCACGCCGCCCAATACCTTTCGTGTTGTCCCGCTTCCCGCGCCGTTGTCGATGCGATTGTTGGCAATTCCTGCACGGGATGCGGCAGCTAGTTGATGTAGCTGGTGTCTATGATGCCGGCGATCTCAGGGACCTGCTTGATAATGCCGATCTCCAGCAGCAGATCGGCGGCTTCCTTGGAGAAGGATTGAAGCTCGCCGGCAAAAAATCTCTGGTTCGCCGCCTTGTCCTGCCACCGCAGGTATTTTGCCGAGTTACCAAATTGCTCGGCCGATTGTTTCACGTCGGCTCCCATGATCTCGTACGCCTGCGCGGGCTGCTTGCCGATCATCTCGACCGCCTGGAAGTAACTGTCGGCCAGGGCCTTCGCCGCCTTTGAGTTCTCGGCCAGGAACTTCGGTGTGCAACCAAAGGTATCCATGATCATCGGATAGTCGAGCGTGGTGGCAATTATCTTGCCTTTGTCGGGGGCCGCACGCACGGTCGAAAGATAGGGTTCGTAAGTCATGGCGGCATCGTTCTGGCTGGCGACGAAGGCCTGTGCCGCAGCTGCCGGCTCGAGGTTAACAATCGTCACATCCTTCACCGACAGACCATTCTTTTTGAGAAACCAAGCCAGGGTGAAATAGGGCGCGGTGCCAGGGGCCGAGGCGGCCACGGTCTTGCCCTTCAGGTCCTTGATCGAGGCGATGTCATTGCGCACCACCATGCCGTCGGCGCCGTAGGACTTGTCCAGCTGGAAGATCTGCTTGGTCGCGACGCCATTGGCATTCCAGACAATCCAAGTCTCAACTGTCGTCGCCGCGCACTGGATATCACCCGAGGCGATCGCCAAATGGCGGTCCTTCTGCGGGATTTTTTTGATCGAAACATCAAGACCATTGGCCTTGAAGATACCAGCCTCCTTCGCGAGCGTCAGGGGTGCAAAGCCGGTCCATCCGGAGATGCCGATGGCCACTTTCGTTCCCTGGGCCGAGGCAGTGCCGCACAAGGTGACGGATGCCGCAAGCACCGCAGCTCTTAGCAGATAAGCCATCGGGATCTCCACCGGTGATTAATTAAGCCCTGAACGGTATGGCCAATCGCTCGATCCTGTCTAGCAGCACGTAGACGTTGCAGGGCGGCACGGATCAGCTTATGCGTGCCCGCCGCTGCGGTCGGCGCCAGGGGGTAGAGTTGCCATGCCGGAGGGTGCCCGGCAGCTTCAGGTTCTGGGCGACTTGGCAGCCCTGTTGGAGCAAGAATAGGGAAGGACGTTGTGAGCACTGGCGGAGGGAGTGGGATTCGAATACCCCGATTTATCCTCGCAAATCCTGCATTCTGTACCGTCTACCCATGTCCGTACCCACGGGCAGGGTGGGTTTTTAATGCCGCAAACACGGGTGTTCACCGCTTGGCGAGAGGACGGAGCGCGTACGCTGCATGGCCTAGTCAGATCAGAAGGCAATCTGGGCGCCAACGCCGTATCTCGAAAACCCTCGCCAGTAGCTCACTAGGTCGATATGCGCGCCTCGTGCCACACGGGGCCGGACCCCGGGAGGTCGGCAATGCAGAGGAAATGGGGTGCTCTGGTCCTGGGCATTAGGCATGGTGATCACTCCGCTCGGAATGCTGGAGAGCCGTGACCGGCCTCGACTGACGCCAACCGAGCGCGATGGCGAGCAACGCGAAGCCGACCGGCAGCACGAGGGAGCGTAGTCCGAACGTCGCGGCGCACCACGCGCCGAGCGCGCAACCAAGCAGAAAACCAGCAACCGCCGGCCAGGTGTGCTTCGCGCGTTCGCGTGCTTTGGCGACGCGAGCGGCCTGCTGCCCGGACAGGATGTCGCTGACGTCCACCGTAAGAAGCGTGATGTTGGTCGTCATGACCGCGGTTGCTGGCGCCCTTTTGAGCCCGATGCGCACGAGCGCGTTTTGGACGGCCATCGCCGCCACGCCGAACATCCCGGCAACGACCATGCTTGGCGCATTTGCGCTGACACCAGGACCGGCGGCGACGCAAATGGCGAGGAATGCGCTTAGCAGCATCAACTGGAGCCACAGAAAGGCGCGGAGTGGGGAGGCGCCGGCCCGTTCGAGTGCTCTGGCGAAAATGCTCGTCAACGCAAGCCCGACGACGAACACGGGCACCGAGATCAACAGAGCCGGTGACGCCTCGCTGCGGGCGACGATGTGCGCCGCAAGAATGACGAGATTGCCGGTGATGTGCGCTGTGAACAGACCGAGTCCGAGAAAACCAATGACGTCGACGCTTCCGGCAATCATGCCCAGCAGGAATGGAAGCAGCTTTGTGCCGAGCGAATCCTCAACGGATGGCATTGGCGTGTGAGCATCCGCGAGGTGAGCGCTGCCGATCATAGCATGATCCTCCGGCGTGAAGCACTGGCCGCCTCAAAGGTCACCGGCAGAACAACCGGCATGCCGGCCGTGTGATGAGTATGATCCCGGCTGTCTCGGCCTCGCAAGTTTTGTGTTGCTGTGCCAAACAGGACCGATCGTACTGGCGACAAGGCATCACGTACCATGACCCCGAACCTCGATGTTGATAGCGAACAGCACAGGTTGAACGACCGAGAGCCAAGTGAGCTTGAGCTGATGGTGATGATCGGGGTTGCCTCGGAGCGCCGGGTCGAACCTGATAGGGCGCCTCGCCCGTAGCCGTCGACACACGGCTCCTTGATGCCCATCAGGGATCCAGGTTTGGGCACTGCGTCCACCGCCTCCCACGCAGGACCTGAGCCCCGAGCCAAGCCGCCCCCCAAGTCCCCCGGTTCTTGGACGACGAGGCGTCAGGGTTACACGGTCTGCAGCCATCGCCTGGAACTTGTGGTTCTGCAATAGCCGCCGAGACGCGTCCTCCGGATACCCGGTGACCACAGGATCCACATCAAAGATCTGGACCAACCGCGAGGATGTCGGACGAGGGCCAACCCGGATCGCCGTGGCGCCGAAGGTCGTCCAGGCAGCACGGAATCGGTTCCCCAATGTCGCGACCTTGGGCGGAGGCTCGGGCCTGAGGAGCATGGCGCCGAGGTCGGCGTTGAAGGTGCCGAAACAGCGGCGTCAGGTCCAGACCGTGGCAGGCGCCCAAGGCACCTCCGTTGGTCGTCGGCTCAGCGTGCGTGCGCCGTTCGACTTGGCGCGGATGGATAGACAGCTGCTGCTCTTGACATGGGCACTCACCACATGGGCACTCACCCCCAACCTGGCACGGCCGGGCTCGATCATGTGCGATGCCTGAGGGAGCCGATCAGGGTTTGGTGTCCCTTAGACCGGGATTCATGCTGATTGCTCACATGCTGACATTGCGTTCACGGTAATAGCTAAAGAATTGTCTGCATCAATCAGGGCTCTATTCGCGGCCACAGCCGACCGCCGGCTACTGCGGCGTCGCGACAGGATCGGGCACTGACCCGATGAAAGCTCCGGAAGAGCCGTCGAAAGCTCTGGAAGACTGGTATCCGCACGTCCGGCTGTCCGCTCAGGCTACGACCGAGCGGGAGAAAGACAGTGCTGCATGGCCAAGACCGTTGCCGATCAATTCGCAGAAACCCTCGCGGCAGCGGGTGTCAAACGCATATATGGCATCGTTGGCGATAGCCTGAATGGGTTAACCGACGCGCTCCGGCGCCAAGGCGCGCTCGAATGGGTGCATGTGAGGCACGAGGAGGTCGCGGCCTTTGCCGCGGGGGCCGAGGCACATCTCACAAGTGAGCTCGCTGTCTGCGCCGGTAGCTGCGGGCCCGGCAACTTGCATCTCATCAATGGCCTGTTCGACTGCCATCGTTCGCGCGTGCCTGTGCTTGCCATCGCGGCACAAATTCCCTCGGCCGAGATCGGGGCCGACTACTTCCAGGAAACGCATCCGCAGATCCTGTTCAAGGAATGTAGCCACTATTGCGAGTTCGTGTCTTGCTCCAGTCAGATGCCGCGCACGCTCGAGGTCGCAATCCGTGAGGCGGTCGGTAGGCGAGGCGTATCGGTCGTGGTAATCCCGGGCGACGTTGCCCTGCAGCCGGCCTCGGATGCGCCACCCCCCAAGCTCGCAGGTTTGCTGCCACCGCAGCCGGTGATGATACCGGCGCGATCCGATCTCGAGCGGCTGGCAACTCTGCTCAATGGCGTCAGCCAAGTGACAATTTTGTGCGGCTCCGGATGTGCAGGAGCGCATGATGAGCTCTTGGCAATCGGCGAACGGCTCAAGGCGCCGATGGTGCACGCCATGCGCGGCAAGGAGCATGTCGAGTGGGACAACCCTTACGACGTGGGCATGACCGGGCTGATCGGGTTCTCGTCCGGCTACTATGCGATGCTCGATTGCGCCGTCCTCTTGATGCTCGGCACCGATTTCCCCTATCGGCAGTTCTATCCACAGGGAGGCGGCGTGCGCATTGCGCAGGTCGATATCCGGCCGGAGCACCTCGGTCGTCGCGCCTCGGTTGATCTCGCCCTTGTCGGTGACGTTCGAGCAACACTTCAGGCTTTGCTGCCGCTCCTCGCGCAAAAGGGCGATAACACGCATCTGGCGCAGGCGCAGCGCCACTATACCAAGGCGCGCAAGGAGCTGGACGATCTCGCCAAGGGCACCCCGGGCAAGCGGCTCATCCACCCGCAGCAGATCGCGAAGGCGATCAGCGACCATGCGGCTGAGGATGCGATCTTCACCTGTGACGTTGGACTCCCCACCGTGTGGGCAGCACGCTATCTCGCGATGAACGGCAAGCGGCGGCTGCTGGGATCGTTCTGGCACGGCTCCATGGCCAACGCTATGGCCCAGGCTATTGGGGCGCAGAAGGCGTTCCCAAAGCGGCAGGTGGTATCGCTATCCGGTGATGGCGGCCTCACCATGCTGATGGGCGATTTCCTCAGCCTCACTCAGCTCAAGCTGCCTGTGAAGGTCGTCGTGTTCAACAACGGTACGCTCGGTTTCGTCGAACTCGAGCAGAAATCCACGGGTTTTCTCGAATATGGGACCGAGCTCCAGAATCCTAATTTCGCTGCCATGGCCGAGGCCGCCGGTATTCGCGGGATCCGGTTGCAAGACGCCGGCGAGGTCGACGCCGGAATGGAGGCCGCGTTTGCCCATGCCGGCCCGGTTCTCATCGACGCGGTCGTGAACCGGACCGAGCTCGCGATGCCGCCCGCCATCACGCTGGAAATGGCCAAGGGCTTCTCTCTCTACATGCTCAAAGCCGTAATGAACGGCAGGACCGACGAAATCGTCGACCTTGCCCGCTCCAACCTTTGGCGCTGATTTGGCAGGGCCGCAATGAAACGCTCAGCGCTCAACCTGACATCGCTTCGGTTACCGTTCGCGGTCTCCTTCGGCGTCATCTTCCGGTCCTTCACGACCAAATGCCTTTCGCCACGGCTATCGCCATTTTATGTGCCGCGAAGGGCCTGCGCGTGTTGGCGGCAGGGTGAGAGCAATGGCGGGGGCGTAGGCATAACCTAAGAGCTGCCTGGAGACGTCGCAATGGAACGCCCGTTGTCGCCGTTCATGTTCCCGAAGTGGTACCGCTTTCAGCTCACGTCGCTGCTGTCGATCCTGCACCGATTGACCGGGATTGCGCTGGCCCTGGGCTCCATCCTGTTGGCCTGGTGGCTGGTCGCGGTGGCCGCGGGCGGCCAGATGTTCGCGGCGACACACGCGTTCATCATCTCGCCAATTGGCGTGCTGTTGCTGTTCGGTTGGTCGGTCGCCTTCTTCTACCACCTGTGTAGCGGCATCCGGCATCTCGCTTGGGACGCCGGCTACGGCTTCGAGATCGGGAACGCCTATCGCAGCGGCTACGCCGTGCTCGCCGCGACCGTCGTCCTGACCGTGCTCGCCTGGCTTTACGTGCTTCTGGCCTAGGAGATCGCGATGGCACAAAACCGGCCTCTGTCGAATGTGACGGCACTACGTGACGAATCCGTGCTCCGGCGTGTGCGGCATTTGGGCAGCGCCCGTGATGGGCTGCAGGAGTGGCGGCTGCAGCGCCGGAGCGCGCTCGCCCTCATTCCGCTCGGCCTCTACTTCGTTGCCTCGATGCTGCGGCTCGCCACCTCAGATCAAATGACCGCCGCCGCGTGGCTGGCTTCGCCAGTGCCGGCGTTGCTGACCATCCTGTTCGTGCTCGCAGCGCTCGCGCATGCGGTGGTCGGGTTGCGCTCGGTCCTGGTGGATTATGTGCACACGCCTGCCGCGCTGGTCGCCGCCACCCTTCTGGTGCGCGGCGCTGCCGTGCTGCTCGCCGGTGCGAGCGTGCTCGCGGTGCTCAAGCTCTTCCTCGGTCGGTAGGGAGGCGGAACATGGCCAAGAGCTACGACATCGTCGACCATTCGTTTGATGTCGTCGTGCTCGGCGCCGGCGGCGCTGGATTACGGGCGACCTTGGGCATGGTCGCGGCAGGGCTGAACACTGCTTGCGTCACCAAGGTCTTTCCGACGCGGAGCCACACGGTTGCCGCGCAGGGCGGCATCAGCGCGGCGCTCGGCAACATGGAGAAGGACGACTGGCGCTGGCATATGTTTGACACGGTCAGGGGCTCCGACTGGCTCGGCGATCAGGACGCGATCGAGTACATGTGCCGCGAGGCGGTTCCGGCAGTCATCGAGCTCGAACACCTCGGCGTGCCGTTCAGCCGCACCGAGGCCGGCGCCATCTATCAACGCCGATTCGGCGGACATACCACCAACTATGCGAAAGGGGACATGGCGTATCGGGCCTGTGCCGCTGCGGATCGGACCGGGCACGCCATTTTGCACACGCTCTACCAACAGTGCCTGAAGCATCAGGCACGCTTCTTCATCGAGTATTTCGCCATCGACCTATTGATGGATGAGGATGGCGCGTGCCGCGGCCTGCTCGCCTGGTGTCTCGAAGACGGATCGATCCACCGGTTCCGCGCCAATATGACTGTGATTGCCACCGGCGGCTGCGGCCGGGTCTACGAGTCCTGCACCTCGGCTCACACCTGCACGGGTGACGGCAGCGCCATGGTGCTGCGCGCCGGGCTGCCGTTGCAGGACATGGAGTTCATTCAGTTCCACCCGACCGGACTCTACGGCGTAGGCGTATTGATCACTGAGGGCGCTCGCGGTGAGGGCGGCTATCTGACTAACAGCGAGGGCGACCGGTTCATGCCGAAATATGCGCCGCGCGAAAAGGACCTTTCCTCCCGCGACGTGGTCAGCCGCGCCGAGGCGATCGAGATCCGCGAGGGGCGCGGCGTCGGCGAGAAGAAGGATCACGTCAATCTGCATCTCGAGCACCTGCCGGCGGGTGTCCTCGATGAGCGTTTGCCCGGCATCGTCGAGACGGCGCGCATCTTCGCCGGCATCGATGCGCACAAGGTGCCGATCCCGGTGATACCGACCGTCCATTACGTGATGGGCGGCATTCCGACGACAATCAAGGCCGAGGTTGTCCGCCCAACCAACGACAACCCCGATGCGGTCGTGCCGGGCCTGATGGCGATTGGCGAGGCGGCGTGCGTCTCCGTGCATGGCGCAAATCGTCTGGGCACGAACAGCCTCCTCGACCTAATTGTGTTTGGGCGCGCGGCGGCGCTACGGGCGGCGGAAATTATCAAGCCGGGATCACGCGTGCGCGAGGCAAACGGTCACTTGGAGGAACGCGCGCTGCAGCGCTTCGACAGGATTCGCCACAGCAAGGGCGGCAATAAGCCAGGCGAAGTCCGCCCGCGAATGCAGGAGGTGATGCAAGCCAACTTCAGCGTGTTTCGCCGCGGAGATACCTTGACAGAGGGCATGGACAAGCTAGCGGCGCTGCGCGCTCCGCTGGAGCGCGTTACGGTCGATGACGATTCGCTGCTGTGGAATGTCGCGCTGGTCTCGGCTCTGGAGCTTGCCAATCTCGCGGATCAGGCGGTGGTCATCGCACATTCCGCCTTCGCACGCACCGAATCGCGCGGCGCCCATGCGCGCGAGGACTATCACCAGCGTGACGACAAGAACTGGTTGAAGCACACCTGCGCCTGGAAGGACGAAGAGTGGAACGTCAGCTTCGCCTACCGCCCGGTACATCTGCAAGCGCTCTCAAACGACGTGCAGAGCTTCCCCCCGGCAGTGCGCACCCATTAGCGGAAGGAAGCCATCGCCATGTCCGAATTTACTCTCCCCCCAAACTCGAAAGTCGGCGAGGGCAAGCATTGGGCGCTCCCGAAACCAGCCAGGGACGTCAAGAGCTTCAGGATCTATCGTTGGGATCCCGCCAAGAACGCCAATCCGACGTTCGACACGTTTGACATCGATCGGGATCACTGTGGGCCGATGGTCCTCGATGCCCTGATCAAGATCAACGACGAGGTCGACCCGACCCTGTCGTACCGACGGTCCTGCCGCGAGGGTGTGTGCGGCTCCTGCGCGATGAACATCGATGGGGTCAACACGCTGGCCTGCCTCACTCACATGGACAGCCTCAAGCAAGGGACGAGCCGCCTCACGCCACTTCCGCACTTGCGGGTTCTGAAGGATCTCGTCCCCGATCTGACCGGGCTCTATGCGCAATACCAGCTGATCGAACCCTGGCTGCAAACCGATCAGCCGCCGCCGGACCGCGAGCGGCGCCAGTCACCAGAGGAGCGCGCACAACTGGACGGCTCGTGGGAGTGCATTCTTTGCTTCTGCTGCTCGACCTCGTGCCCGAGCTACTGGTGGAATCCGGACCGCTACCTCGGCCCATCGATCCTGCTGCAATCGCACCGCTGGCTGGTCGACAGCCGCGATCAGCGTACCGGCGAGCGCCTCGACCGGCTCGAGGACCCGTTCCGCCTTTATCGCTGCCACACCATCATGAATTGCACCAGGACTTGCCCGAAGGGGCTCAACCCGGCGCGCGCGATCTCCGACACCAAGCGCATGATGGCGGAGCGCGGCTGACGGGAACGCGAAAATTCGCCTTCTCCGTCCCTATGCGCGGAGACGCAGAACCGACACAGAGGTGACGAATGCGCATCGGGCTTTTCATCCCCTGCTACATCGACGCCTTGTTCCCGGAGGTTGGGATCGCGACGCTCGAGCTGCTGGAGCGGTTCGGCCACGACGTTGGCTATCCGCGCGATCAGACCTGTTGCGGACAGCCGATGGCCAATAGTGGCTTCAACGCCGAATGCGCCGCGACGGAGGCCCTGTTCGTGCGCAATTTCGCCGGCTTCGATTACGTCGTGGCGCCATCCGGGAGCTGCGTCCACCACGTGCGCGACAATTTCGACGCCGTCGAGCAGACCACTGCGGTGAAGGAGGTCCGCGCGCGCATCTACGAACTGGTCGAGTTCCTGCACGATATTCAGAAGGCGGAGGCGTTTCCCTGGGCAAAGTTTCCCCATCGGGTCGGGCTGCACAACAGTTGCGGCACACTGCGCGCGCTCAAGCACGCAAGGCCATCCGAGCTCAACGTACCCTGCTATTCGAAACCACTCGACCTGCTTTCAAAAGTCGACGGGATTGAGTTCGTCACGCCGGCGCGGCCCGACGAATGCTGCGGGTTCGGCGGCACCTTCTCGGTGTTCGAGGAAGTCGTGTCTGCCAAGATGGGTTACGACAAGGTCAGCGATCACGCGCGCGCCGGCGCCGAGTACATCGTGTCTGCCGATACGTCTTGTCTAATGCATCAGCAGGGCTGTGCCGAGCGCATCGGCGTGCCGATCAAGTTCATCCATATCGCGCAGATTCTGAACGGAGCCAGCGCATGACCACCCCTGCCGTTCTGCTGCATCCCGAGCTTCGCACCGATCATGACGAGGCGCCGACCCGGCCTGACGGCCAGCGGCTCGACCACGCGGAGGGCAGCTCTCAACCATTGCGTCCCAAACGCGAGAAGCAGCCACGGGGCGCCAAGATCCATGGCAATCGGCCCATCGACCAAGCCGAGGCCGCTGCCCGTTTCATTGCCGCGCCAGAGCATGAGAAGATGCATGATGAGCGGCTCTGGGATCTGCGCCAGAAGCGCGATCGCGAGATGCACGGCACTCCCGAATGGGAGGAGCTGCGGTCGCTGGCCTCGGCGATCAAGGAGCACACGCTTGCTCACCTCGATGAATATCTCGACCAATTCGAAGCCACCGCGCGCTCGAATGGCATCCATGTGCATTGGGCGCGCGACGCGGCCGAGCACAACCAGATCGTCCATGGGATCCTAAACGACCACGGTGCCAAGTCGCTCATCAAGAGCAAGTCGATGCTCACAGAGGAGTGCGGCTTCCGGCCGTATATGGCCTCCGTCGGAATCGAGGTGATCGAGACCGATCTCGGCGAGCGCATCCAACAGCTCGATCATGAGGATCCGAGCCACGTCGTGGTGCCGGCGGTGCACAAGCTGCGGACGGACGTGGCAGAGGTATTTTCCAAAACGATCGGCACCGATCCCGAAAATAGCGACGTCCACTATTTGGCGGAGGCACAGCGTGAGGCGACCCGCCCGCTGATCCTGGCGGCCGATGCGGGTATGACGGGATGCAATTTCGCGGTCGCGGAAACGGGGACGTTCGTGGTCTGCACCAATGAGGGCAACGCGGACCTCTCGGCCAATGTCCCGAAGCTGCACATTGCGTCCGTCGGCATCGAGAAGATCATTCCGCGGCTTGAGCATCTCGCGGTCTTTATCCGTCTACTGTCGCGCAGCGCGCTCGGCTCGCCTATCACGCAGTACACATCTCATTTCCGCGGTCCGCGGGAGCGCGGCGAGATGCACATTGTCCTGGTGGATAATGGCCGTTCCGCGCGTCTCGGCATGTCCGAGTTCTGGACGTCCCTCAAATGCATCCGCTGCGGCGCCTGCATGAACACCTGCCCGGTCTACCGGCGCAGCGGCGGCTTGAGCTATGGTGCCACCTATTCCGGTCCGATCGGCCTCATCATCGATCCGACCTTCAACGCGCACAAGTACAGCAACTTGCCGTTTTCCTCGACGCTCAACGGCAGCTGCACCAATGTCTGCCCGGTCAAGATCAACATCCATGAGCAAATCTACGCCTGGCGGCGCGAGCTGGTGAAGCGGCACGAAGTCCCGTTCGTGAAGAAGGCGGCGATGAAGGCCGCCGCTGAGGTGTTGTCGCGGCCGGCCGCTTACCGCGCCGCGGTCGCCACGGCCGATTTCGCGCTCGCCCATTTTCCGCGTTTCGTCATCTACAACGGCCTCAACGCCTGGGGGAAGCAGCGCGAGGTGCCGCATCCGCCCAAGCAGAGCTTCCACAGCTGGTATCAGGCCAACCGGGGAGCAACGCCATGAACGGCCGCGACGAGATCCTCGCGGCCATCCGGGCAAACTTGCCGCGCGTGGACCGGCCGTTGCCTAGTATTCCGTTGTTTGACGACCACCGGCCAGCCTCGCTTCTCGCTGCGTTCAAGGAGAGCCTGGAGCGCATGGGTGGCGTGCTCCTTGATCCACCGACATCTGGCGATGTCCTGGCGCCCATCCGCGAGAAAATCGCGAACGCGGCGGTCGTGTGTTCGACCGTGCCCGAAATTGCGGGCACTCGGGACATCCTGCGCGTTAGCGCGCCGCAGCAGCTGGCGGACGTCGATTTAGCGATCGTCCGCGCCTCTTTCGCCGTCGCGGAGACGGGGTCGGTGCTGCTCAGCGATGTAGACCTCAAGGTCAACACCGTCGCCTATCTGGCGCAGCACCTGATCGTGCTGCTTGATCCAGCCGATATCGTGGTCAATCTCCATCACGCCTATCGCCGCCCGGAATTTCGCAGCGGGCATTATGCCTGCTTGCATAGCGGGCCGTCGGCGACGGCGGATATCGAAGGCGTCCTCATCCACGGCGCCCAGGGCGTACGCTCGCTCGCCGTGCTGCCGGTAGCACGCAAGGGTGACCTGAATGGTAAGCCATAACGCCACCCGTTAGGCACAGGAGGAAATTATGGTTCAGACCACAACTCACCCGGTTCCGAACATTCCGCACGGCATTCTTTTGCTGAACGATCCCGCTCTCAACAAAGGCACGGCATTCACGGAAGACGAGCGCCGGCGATTCGGCCTCGAGGGTCTGCTGCCGCGTTCGGTGGATACGATCGAACGGCAGGTCGAACGTGTGCTCGGGCACATCGAGGCCAAGCCCACCGACCTCGAGCGGTACATCTATCTGGTCGGTCTCGCGGATCGGAACGAGACGCTGTTCTACCGCACTGTGATGTCCGATCCGGCACGCTTCATACCCATTCTTTATGACCCGACCGTTGCTGATGCCTGCCTAACTTTCGGCCATATCTATCGGCGGGCGCGCGGCATGTATATCAGCCGCGACATGGAGGGCCGCGTGGCAGAAGTCCTGAGCAACTGGCCTGAGCGGGACGTGCGCTTCATCTGCGTCTCAACCGGCGGGCGCATCCTCGGGCTGGGCGACATCGGCGCCAACGGCATGGGCATTCCGATCGGCAAGCTGCAGCTTTATACGGCTTGTGCCGCGGTGCCGCCGTCGTGTCTGCTGCCGGTGCTACTCGACATCGGCACGACGAACGACGCGCTGCGCGCCGATCCCCTCTATCTCGGCCTGCGCGAGGAGCCGCCCACTGATGCGAAGCTCGACGAGCTGACCGACGAGTTCGTGCAAGCGGTCGAGACGGTGTTTCCCGGTTGCTGCATCCACTTCGAGGACTGGAAAGGGACCGACGCCATCCGCATGCTGGACCGCTATCGCGACAAGGTGCTGTGCTACAACGACGATATTCAGGGCACCGCCAGCGTTGCACTCGCCGGCCTGAAAACGGCGCTGCAGATCGTCGGCGCCCCGCTGACGGAGCAACGCATCCTGTTCCTCGGAGCGGGATCGGCCGGAATCGGCATTGCCAACCTCGTCGTGTCGGCGATGCAGATGGATGGGCTGTCACGGGACCAGGCACGCAGCCGCATTTCGATGTTCGATATCAACGGGCTCCTGGAACCGTCACGCGCCGATCTATCCGATGCGCAGAAAGTCTACGCGCACAAGGCGGCGCCGTCGAAGGATCTGGTCGCAACCATCGAGGCGCTGAAGCCGACGGTCCTGATCGGGGTGAGCACCAAGGGCGGGGCCTTCAACAAGAGCGTGGTCGAGGCCATGAGCCGGCTCAATGAGCGGCCGATCATCTTTGCGCTGTCCAATCCGACCGACAAGGCCGAGTGCACCGCCGAACAGGCCTACGCCTGGTCAAAAGGCAAGGCGCTCTACGCCGCGGGCGTGCAGTTTCCGGACGTGACAGTTAACGGCACGACGTTCCATCCCGGCCAGGCCAACAACTTCTACATCTTCCCGGCCATCGGCTTGGCAACCTACGTGGCGCGGCCGCGCGTGCTGACGGATGCCTGTTTCATCGTTGCGGCCCAGGCGTCTGCGGATCAAGTGGGACCTGACCTGCGGGCAAAGGGCATGCTGTTTCCGAGCCAAGCCAACATTCTGGAGACGGAAGTGACGACTGCGACCCGGGTTGCGGAATTCATGTTCGACCAGGGCCTAGCGCAGGCCGAGCGCCCGCGCGAGGTGAGGGGTTGGATCGAGGGCCAGCTCTACAAGCCGCAGTATTGATCACGGCTGGCACGTGGGTGGCACAGCGCTGCCCGCCCGCTGTGATCGAGCCAATAGGAAGAGGCCATGACTGAGTCCCCTCATCCTGTACTTCACGACATCCCGATCGCGGCATCGCGTGTGACTATGGCGGACTCGGTATGAGAGTGACGACGACAAGAAAAGCATCCTGTCGGCATATCCTCGTCTTGGCATGAAGAACAAACTGACGACATGCCTTTGTGGCATAGCCAAAAATCATCCGAACACGACAAGAGGCAATTTTCATTGCCGACTTCGGCATGAAGTACGTTCCGGGATACGTGCGGTTCTCGCCGGTTGATTTCCTACATCAGTCACTCCTTGGCGAGTAGGCGATCGAGCCAGAACGGAAGCTCGCCGACCCCAGCGAGTAAGGCCGGCGGCTCCTTTCGTTGTCACGCTTGCGCCGCGGACTTGATGATCGCTGCAACTACGTCCGGCCGCCACCTCAGGCAACTACTTGGCATAACCTTCGTATAGGCACGCACAACCAAAAAATCGTTCCCGGCAACGTGCGTATGATGGCGCAATTAGGGGGCGCCTGACTACGTGAAAGTCTTGTACGAGTGTTTGTACCGAAGATAGCTCGGGCAGCGGCCGAGCGAAGAAGATTCCACGGCTCCGGCAGCGCAGACCAGTGGCGTGGGACTGCAAAATAGTGAGAGGCATCATGCTGACCAAGATGACGATGTCCCTCGCTGGCGCGGTGGTTCTGATTTGTACGCCCGCTCTCGCACAGGTTGGGGATACGAACCCTCCTCTGGGTCTCACCTCACCGCTTGGCGTCGGGCCCGGTTCACCAGTCGGGCCGCCCGGGATCCCGATCGGAGCCACGGAGCTAGCCACACCTGGCGTGAGCCCACCGCCGCCTGGCACACCGAGCGTGGGCTCAGGCACCGCGATAGGCTCGGCCTGTTTTGGCGGAGCGCGAACAATGACTGCGCCGATGGGGGCTATGGTCGGCGCCACTGGGCCGAGCGCGCTCTTCGATGGTGGCGGCACTGCCGGAACAGCGTCGGGCACGTGCGCCAGTGCCAATGGCGCGACGACAACCTCGCCCACCATGGGCGCCTTGCCGCCGGTCGCGCGCACCGGGATACCGATGGGAGCTAGCGAGCTTTCGCCGGGGGGACTCAGCCCACCCCCTACGGTTCAGCCCCCGAGCCTAGTGGTGCCACCCGTCCCCTCGCCACTTACGCCGGGCTCCTCATCAGTGCCAGCCACACCTTCGTTTTCGGGTTCGTCCCCGCTTTCAAGTTCATTCTCCTCTTCAGGTTCGTCCTCACTCACGACGGGCGGAACTAGCTCCACGTCCTCTGCCCTCGGAAGGTCGACACTTACTCGTAGTCGCTGAACGAAATACAATAGGGATGAAACGCCGATGCGAAAAGGGATGCTTGTGGTCGGCGCTGTGACGGTTGCCGTCCTCGCCGGTGGTGGTGCTTTTGCTGTTACTGGCGGACTGACCTCCGCGAAGTCAGCGCCACAGGCGGCGCCTACCGTCGTGCCGGTGGTTGCCGCAGCGGTCGCTCAGCACGACGTGCCGATCTATCTGACAGGGGTCGGCACCGTGATCGCCTACAATACGGTCGCCATACGTGCCCAGGTCCAGGGACAGATCGTCAGCATCAACTTCACCGAGGGCCAGACGGTGCACACCGGCGATCTCCTTGCGCAAATCGACCCTCGCCCCTATCAAGCACAAATCGATCAGACGACCGCAACCCGCGATCGGGATAAGGCGCAACTCACCAACGCGATCGCCAATCTCAATCGCTATCAGCCGCTCGAGCAGAAGGGCTTTGCAACCCCACAGCTGCTCGAAACCCAGAAAGCGCAAGTTGCGCAGTTGCAGAATGCGATCAAGGCCGATGAGGCGCTTATCGAGGCCGCCAAGACGCAGCTGAGCTACACGCGGCTGACCTCGCCAATTGACGGCGTCACGGGCATTCGCCAAGTTGACATCGGCAACATTGTCTCCCCGGCGAATGCCAACGGCATCGTGGTCGTCACCCAGATCGAACCGATCTCGCTGATCTTCACGCTGCCGGAGACGCTGCTGCCGCAGATTCAAGAGCAGCAGCTGAAGAGCAAAGCGCCGCTGACGGTGGTTGCCTACAGCCAGGACAACAAAATCGAGCTCGATCGTGGGAGCCTCGGCCTGGTCAACAACGAAATCCTGCAGACGACGGGCTCGATCCAGCTCAAGGCGAACTTCGCCAACAAGATGCATCGCCTATGGCCAGGCGAGCTCGTCAATGCGCGGCTGCTCCTCGATACGCGGCATAACGGCCTGACCGTGCCGGCCTCCGTGGTGCAGCAGGGTCCCAACGGCTCGTATGCCTACGTCATCAAGCCCGACCATACGGTCGAGATCCGACCAATCACCGTTGCGCAGATCAGCGAGGGGCAAGCCCTCATCGACTCCGGCCTTGCGGCGAACGAAGACGTCGTCGTCGACGGGCAGTATAAACTCCGCCCCGGTGCGCACGTCACTGTCCTGCACGGGAACGCCGCCGAAGAAGCCGCTGCACAAAACGCTGAGCAGGCGACGATCCCATGAACATCTCGGCACCCTTCATTCGTCGGCCGATCGCAACCATACTGTTGATGGTAGCGCTCTTGGCGGGCGGTTTGGTGGCCTACCCATTGCTCCCGGTCGCGGCGCTCCCGAACGTCAACTATCCCACCCTTTCGGTCACGGCACAGCTGCCGGGTGCCGACCCGCAGACCATGGCATCAACGGTCGCCTCGCCCCTCGAGCTGCAGTTTGGCGAGATCCCGGGCCTCACGCAGATGACGTCCTCGAGCGCACTCGGTTACACCCAGATCACTCTGCAGTTCGACATGAGCCGTCCGATCGATGGGACGGTTGCCGATACGCTGTCGGCCATCAACGCCGCCCAAGCCAACCTGCCCAAGGACATGCCCTACCCGCCAGTGATCCGGAAGGTCAATCCGGCCGATACCCCGATCCTGGTGCTTGCGCTTACCTCGGACACTCTGCCCATCACTGTCGTCGACGCCTATGCGCAAAACATCCTACTGCAAAAGATCTCCCAGATCCCAGGCGTCGGACTGGTGGGCATCGGCGGCCAGCAGCAGCCCAGCGTCCGCGTCCAGGTCGATCCACAGGCGCTGGCGGCCCGCGGCATCAATCTTGAGGACGTGCGCACCGTCCTCGGCCAGGCCAACGTCGACCTTCCCCGAGGAACGCTCAACAGCCCACGCCAGACCTTCACGTTGAACACGAACGATCAGCTGTTCAAGCCGGACCAGTACGCCGACCTGATCGTCGCCTATCGCAATGGATCGCCGGTTCGCGTGCGCGATATCGGTCACGTCATCAGCGCCGGCGAGAACGAGCTGATCTCCGCCTGGTACAACAAGCAGCGGGCGATCCTGCTGGCGATCCAGCGCCAGCCCGGAGCCAACGTCATCGATACCGTCGGCCGGGTCAAGGCAATGCTACCGGTGCTGCAGGCTTCCATTCCGTCAGCCGTCAAGATCAATACTGTTTCCGATCGGACCCAAACCATCCGAGCCTCTGTCGACGACGTGCAGCTCACGCTGCTGTTGACGGTGGCGCTCGTGGTCATGGTGATCTTCATATTTCTTCGAAACGTCTGGGCGACGATGATTCCGGCCGTCACCGTACCCCTGTCGCTGATCGGCACGTTCGCGGTGCTCTACGAGCTGGGCTACAGTCTCGACAATCTCTCGCTGATGGCGCTGTCGATCGCGGTCGGCTTCGTGGTCGATGACGCCGTCGTCGAGATCGAGAACATCGTCCGCCATATCGAGCACGGCCTCTCCCCCTATGATGCCGCGCTGAAGGGGTCAGGCGAGATCGGCTTCACCGTGGTGGCGATCACCTTCTCGCTCATCGCCGTGTTCATTCCCCTGTTCCTCATGAGCGGCTACGTGGGACTGCTGTTCCGCGAGTTTGCGATCACTGTGAGCGCGGCGCTCCTGATCTCGCTGGCAATCTCGCGGACGCTCACGCCGATGCTGTGTGCGTACCTGCTCAAGCCGGAGCGCAAGGAGCACGGGCGGCTCTATCGCCTGTTCGAGCGCGGCTTCGATGCCCTCCTCGGCGTCTATCAAGCCGGCCTCAGGATCGTGCTGCGGCACCGCTTGGCGACGGTAACGGTGTTGTTCGCTACCATCGCGCTGACCGGCTATCTTTACGTGGTCATCCCCAAAGGATTTTTCCCCCAGCAGGACACAGGATTGATCATTGCCCAATCGGAGGCGGCCCAGGACATCTCCTACCAGGCCATGCGGGAGCGGCAGCAGGCCTTGCTCGATGTCGTGGTACGGGATCCGGCCGTTGCGTCGGTAGGGGCCGCGGTGGGTGCGGGCGGCGGCACGTTTACGCTCAACGACGGGCGCCTCTTCATTCAGCTCAAGCCGCATGGCGAGCGCAAGCCAATCCAGCAGGTCATCGATCGGTTGCAGAAAAGTCTCGCCAATATCCAGGGGATCGCGCTCTATATGCAGGCGGCGCAGGACATCACGATCGGCGCGCGGCTGAACAAAACACAGTTTCAATACACGTTGAATGACGCCGACCCAGGCGAGCTCAACCGATGGGCAGCCCTATTCCTGGACAAGCTGAAGGCGATCTCCAGCATTACCGACGTCACGACCGATCAGCTCAATGCCGCGCCGATGCTCGACGTCAAAATCAAGCGTGACGTGGCCTCGACCTACGGCATCCTGCCGTTCACGATCGACAACACGCTCGACGATG